>ERZ773009.31-NODE-31-length-94164-cov-11.287156_pt1 | contig 94164 bp, 95 predicted proteins | sample MGYA00580663_ERZ773009 | MGnify/ENA primary metagenome ERZ773009 (study PRJEB29015, sample SAMEA2737969) | human oral metagenome | biome: human oral; feature: human-associated habitat; material: dental | place: China | collected 2026 ... | reverse complement strand
TAAAGTGGCACGCGAGCTGGGTTCAGAACGTCGTGAGACAGTTCGGTCTCTATCTGTTGTGGGCGTTTGAGATTTGAGGGGGCCTGACACTAGTACGAGAGGACCGTGTTGGACGAACCGCTGGTTTATCGGTTATGCCGCCAGGCGTACTGCCGAGTAGCTACGTTCGGTTGAGATAAGTGCTGAAAGCATCTAAGTACGAAGCTTGCCTCAAGATTAGATCTCATTATAAGGGTGGTTATAGACGATGACCTTGATAGGCTACAGGTGTAAAGGCGGTGACGTCAAAGCCGAGTAGTACTAATAGCCCGAAAGTTTTTGCGCTAGAGAGGTTGTATACCGACTTAGCGATACGATTGTGAGTATCGAATGTTTTTATCGAGTCAATGATTGTCTAGATATAAGAGATATTTAGGTGGTTATAACGTTGGGGTTCCACCTCTTCCCATTCCGAACAGAGAAGTTAAGCCCAATTGTGCCGATGGTACTGCGTAACAGTGGGAGAGTAGGTAGCCGCCATTTTTAGAAGCGAGCGGGTGTGATTGCGAAAGCAGTCACACCCGCTCCACATTTATAGGAGGGTGAAGAAGCTACGGCTACTTCACCCTCTTTTTCTTTCTGCGTGCCACTCTTTTCCCTCCATACACCTTGCCCCTTCCCTCCCCCACCTCCTACCTCCCTGCACACAACGCCACACCCTTTGCCCATGCTACGCCACTTACCTCCCTGGTCTACCCTCGCTCCTACCGACCGACTCTCTCTCCTTCATTCACCCCATCGGACGGCTACCAAGGCAAGCCCCACCACCCCAACGCGCCCCTTTCTCCTCTTGACGATGCTTGCCTTACGCTCTAGCCCTTGCCAGCCAATTGGAAGGATGGGAGAGCTAAAACACCTTCTCCTGCTATCCATTCCAGCCCTTGGCTTCTTCCCAAGCAATTCTCCTACTTCAGTCTCTTGAGCACCTTATACGCCCAGCTGTCAAGCCTACCTATCCTTTTCTCTCCCGTCAGGCAGGTGGGGGAGGATGCTTGTTCAAACTCCTTGCTGAGGCGAGCAATAGGTACTACAAGAAGGCTCGGTTATCCATTTGTCAAAGTATAAGGGCGGGGGAGGTGGAAGGCTTCCTGCTCCCTTTGTCGTTCGTAGCTGTGGCCACGGCGTATAGGAGTGCTCCCCTTTCCTTTGCTTGTTTGGGGAGGCGGGAGGGGAGTCTCTTGAAGCTCCTTCTTCTTCCGAGCAGTAAGTTGTAGGGCTAGGCTTGGGTATCAATTCGTCGAAGTATTAGGGAGGGAAAGGCGGAAGCCTCCTTTTCCCTTTGTCGTTCATACCCGTGATTATACTCCATCTGCAAACTAACTCTCCTTGTGTTTTAACGGGTGGGGACATCTGAGATCTACCGATTCTCACCAGCTCTCTCTCCCAATGCGATAGCTGGGAAGATACGGGTGCAACTTCCCAAGGAGAGGGGGAGGTGCATAGGAATGGCTAGCCCTAGTATTAGAAGTGATACTTCGCTCTTTGCGGAGGGAGTTCGGGCTAGGATAGATTGGGGGGTTACCAATGCTCAGCTCGAAACTCCTAGGTCGCTGTTGCTGGGATTTCAGGGCTCCTACTCTTCAGATTCTAGATGAGCTAACCGGGCGTTTTTAGGGGCTTGATTTTCGCTTCTCCTGGGGGCATGGGGAGGGGGCTCTCTGGAGGGGTAAAAAGGGATCCACTGTAGGTCGTCGATGCGACCTACTTTGGGTTGCCTTGACGACCTACAGTAGGTTTTTTCGGCGACCTACCGTAGGGTTGTTTTTGGGGTTGCTGAAGGAGGGATCGTAGAAGGCTCGTAAATGGGGAGGAAGCACTTAGGGAAGGGGGGACTTGTAGAAGGGTGGAGACGCCAGAGATTTCTTTGCTCTTTGTATTCTGGTGAGAAGGTGGAGAGATGGGTGCCTTCTTCGCTGTTTTAACTCCTTTTGGAATGTGTCCGAGTGAGGGGAGATTAGCGGGGATTTGGAGTGGGGGATGGGGGGCTGGTTGAGTTCCTTTATGAGTGCGTCTGGGGAGGTGGGCTCGGGCTATCTGGGGCGTTGGCTCGGGGTAGTCTTGGATGGAGACAGGGGCTGATACCTTTAGGGTCTGGTGGAAGGCTCGGGGAATGGAGCGTATTGTCAGGAAGAAGGGATACGGGGTGCCTTGAGCTTTTGCTCAGGGCACCCCGTTGTAGTTTTTGTAGCTGTCGTATGGTAGTTGAGGAGGGGCGTTGCTCCTTGCGCTAGGGCTAGAAGGGATTACCTCCCGCAGCTGAGGGCGAAGGGGCAGTAGCGGCAGTTATCTTCTTTGGGTGTTTGGGCGAAGGGTGTGGAAGCGTCGTAGAGTTCGTCGAGGACACCGTGGATGAAGACCTTACGGAAGGGGGCTTCGGCCTCCTTGTAGGAGAGGAGAGTGGTCTGGGGGTTCTTAGACTTCTTGGGGGACTTGGCGCCTGAGCCCTTGGGGGAGTTTCCTTCAGAGGGAAGGGGGGCTTGTGCGAGGGCGGGGGAGGCAGGGAGCTCGGCGGAATCCGAGGCATTGCCGTAGGTGTCGAGGGGAAGCTGAACTAGAGGGTCGTAGCCTTTGCCCTTGACCATCAGACCGTAGTCCCCTCGGAGCATGTAGATCGCAGGATATATCTCGTCCTTGGGGACACCACTCTCGGCGAGGAAGGCACAGTATATGAGCGTCTGGAGGATCGCCTTGTACCTGGAGTCGAGGAGCAAGTCCCACTTGGCCATCCGTGTCTCTTCTGAGCCGGTCTTGTAGTCCACGACACGGAGACGGGAGCCCACCCTGTCCACTCGGTCGATGATCCCGCCGAAGTAGACTCGCTCGCCACCGCTTAGGGGGAAGGATGTGTAGTGGCGCTTCTCGCTCTCTTGGTATTCAAAGGGGGCGAAGGTAAGGTCGAGCTCGAGGATCTGGCGTACGTACTGCTCGATGCTGTGACAATAGATCAAGCCCAGGCCACTGAGCTCCTCCTTGCCCCCGAGCTTCAGTTGCTCCCGATATTGCTCCTCCACGATACGGCGGACGAAGCCCTTAGTGCGGAGCTTCTCCTGTATCCATTCGGGCTCGATGAGGGCATGCGTGCTGCCCGAGTCGGAGGAGCCTGTTAGTTCCCTGTAGATAGCCTCCATCGAAGCATGGAGGATAGAGCCGAATTCATTAGCCTCGAGTAGTAGGCTTGGCGACTGCTCTTCCCTGTAGCGACAGATCTCTTCGTAGTAGAAGCGCAGGGGACAAGCTATGTACTTGCTGATGCTACTTGGGGAGAGTGGCTTGCTCTCGGATGAGCCTACCTCGGGGGAGGTAGTAGTGCGTCGGAGGAAGGCTTCCCACAGCTCGCCCTCCTTGGCCTTAGTGATCTCGGGGACGGAGACTAAGTCGCTGGAGAAGCGGAGCGTACGGCGTCGTACCGAGCAGTGATAGATATATTCGAGGAGCCCGATGTAGCGGCTCTCCTCCCCTTGAGTGCTTGCTTCTCCTGCGGGGGCGACGATGAAGATGAGCTGGCGTGCCCGAGCGATACTCTGGAAGAAGGTATAGTCCTGCCCGAGGTCATCCGTCCCGCCTACGGGGAGGCCGAAAGCCCTGCGGAGGGTGAAGGGGATGAGGGTGTCGGTGTAGCGCCCCGGCGGTAGCGCTCCCTCTTGGGCAGAGAGGTAGATCATCGTGTCGAAGTGCAGGGAGCGGGTCTCCAGAAGCCCCATCACCTGAAGCCCTCGTAGCGGGTCGCCTTCGAAGGGGATCGACACCATACTTACCAGCCCCTCCAGTAGGTGGCTGGCGGACTCGATACTGAGCTCTTCCTGGTAGCTCTCCTTGAGCCCCTGCAGACGCTTCACTAGTCGTAGGTAGTGGTGAATGAACTCGATGTCGAAGGTCGAGAGCTGCATCTCCTCGGGCACTTGTCCTGAAGGTGATTCGCCAGCGTCCTCGCTCGTGTCTTCGGCTTGGATAGCCTCCTGGATCAGGAGTTCCAATAGCGCTCTGATCCGACTAAGCAGTTCGTCGGCTCGGGAGATTGGGTCAAGAAGGAGGCGAAGGAGCGGGGAAGGCTCCTGTTGCTCCCACAGCTCGTCGATGGAGACGAAGAAGCGCTTCATCGTACGGATGCGCTCCATCACGGCGGGGGCATCGCTGGCGTAGGCGGTGACGAGGCGCTGACTCAGCAGTCCCAGGAGCAGGTCTGCTGGATAGCGGGGGCTTCCCTTGGATCGGCGTCCGAGGGTGAGGAGGTCGACCCAGCGACGAAGCAGTAGAGCGATCGGGGTCTTATCGAGGGGATAGCCTAGGGTGATATTGATATCCTTGATCCCCTCAGGGATAGAACTGACGGTGGGGAGCAAGAGCCCCTCGTCTGGGAGGATCAGGGCTGTCTGCAGTTCGGCGCTCTCGGTGGCTAGCCCGAGCTCAGAGAGGAGCTGGGGTAGCCCCTTCGCTTGCGCCATGAGGCTGGGGCACTCGATGACTTCGATCTCTTCGGGGAGGTGCTCCCCCTTCAGCCCTTCGGCCCAAGGCCCGGGCTCTTGCCCGAAGTCAAGACAGAGCTGACGGAAGTACTTGCTGGCAGGATGCTCTTCATCCTGAACGATCGCCACAGAGGCATCCCAGCAGAAGGAAGCTCGCTCCGAGCGACGTAGCGTGCCGAGGATCTTCCGCTCGGCAGGCGTGAGACCGAAGAGCCCGACGAAGACCAGATCCTCTCCCGCCTCTAGTTGGTCGAGGATCTCCTCCCGAGCGTCGCTAGCTCGGCGGTAGAGCGCTCCTTCGTAGGTGACGCCCAGCTTCTCGAGGCGCTCGTGCAGGCGCTCATACAGAGGAGCAAGGCTCTCCCAGAAGCTGAGGAAGCGACGCTTGTGATCCTCCGCCTCTTCGCCCTCGGGCTGAGGGCCAGCGAGGGCGGGTAGATCGCCCCAGAAGCGCTGAAGCATCTGGCGAGCTTCTTCAGAGAGATAACTGAAATCGTCGGAGAGTTCCTTGAGGTCCCTTAGGTTCGTGTAGAGATGTCGTATGGGTACGAGGTAGCGGTCACAGCTGTCGAAGTCCTTGAGGATCAACCCGCCCCAGTAAAGGAAGTTGTCAAAGGACTCCGCCGGAGGAAGCCCACGCTCGGCACGCACTTCCTTGTAGGCCTCGTAGAGCTCGAAAAGAAGTGTCGTTTTGTCTAGCAAATGGGTGCCGGGACTGAGGCTCTGGATGAAGTCGCTCATCGTCTCCATCTTCGGGGCGAAGATGGGGCGCTCGCTGGCCATCTGTCCGAGGTAATAGCGGAAGAAGGTCAGCGCACGCTTCGAGGGGAAGACGAAGCGCAGGGAGCTGAGACGCTCCGAGCCCTGATCGAGGTAGTAGCGGGCTACTTGGGCGAGGAAGGGACTAGGCCTAGACACGGGCTGGGGGCTTTAGGGTTGGCTACGCTCTAGGGCCTCGGCTCGCTTGATGTCCTCGGTCGCTGCTTTACGGTTGCCGAGACCTTCGTTGAGCTCGGCACGCAGACGGTAGAGGGTAGCGGGCGCCTTCCCGCCTAGGAGTTCGAAGGCTTCATTGATGTCCCGCTGGGCGAAGCCCTTCATCCCCCGAGCTAGATACATGCGAGCTCGCCCCTCGAGGACTTCGGCGTTCTTCGGGAGTTTGTCGGTGAGGTAAGCATAGAGTCGCTCTGCTTCTGGGTAGTTGCCACGCATGGTCTCCAGCAGGGCGTAGCCTATGCGTGCCTTGAGCGAGGACTCGTTGTGCTCGATGATGCTCTTGAGGTCGCCTTCGGCCTGGTCATACTCCTTCGTCAGGAGGTAGAGCATGGCTCGCTGGTAGCGGTAGAGCTCGTTCTTAGGATGGTCGGAGATGAGGAGAGCGAAGTCCGTCAGCGCTGCTTTGTACTCCTTGCGACGCACGAAAAGCTTAGCCCGGTTGAAGCGTGTCGTCGCCTCGTGAGGATCTTTGCTTAGGGCGGAGGAGAAGGAGAGCAGGGCTGCATCTTCCTTGCCTTGTAGGAGCTGAAGCCCCCCGAGGTTGTTGAGGAGCATGGGCTGGAGAGCGGAGGGTGGATTCAGTCGAAGGGCTTCGGAGAGAAAAGCTTCGGCACGGGCGTAGTCCCCTCGGTTCCCTGCTGTGAAGCATGAGTCTATGAGGCTGATGTAGCGGGTGCTGTCGCTAGCTGAGAGCCCCTGTGCCTTCCCCTGAAGGACAGAGATGAGGATCACGCCGAGGAGAATGGGGAGTCGAATACCCCCCAGATATAGCTTCTTGAGTACGATCATTGTGGTGCTGTGCTGAGGGAAGAGTCGAGTATCCCCCATCTTCTCTCAAAGGTACGAAAACTCCCCAGCATCTACGGCGAATGTCTCCTTCCGCTACTTCCCCTCCCGTCCCCAAGGGAAGGGTGCTCTTCCCACCTCGCTCCCGGCTCCCTTTCCCTGAAGCTAAACGAAAAGCAACCCGCCTAGCCCCTTTCTTGAATTACCTCTGTCGCCTCCTCTGAGGCGCTACTGCTCCCTCCCTCGGGGCAGCAGTAGCGCTACGAGGGAGGCGATAGTAGTGCCTCTTGGGTGTAGACAAAGGGGCTCCCTTTACGAGGCTAGGGACGGGGCTTAGATAGACTTGAGCAGATGGGCTGGCGCAGGCTCCTGGAGCTCCCACTTGATACTCATTGGGAAGTCTCCGTAGGAAGAACGATAGTTCACGAAGCCCAGACAGAGGAAGGTGGAGGTATTCCTGTAGTCGTCCATCTTATGCTCCCGAACAAATAGGATGAAGCGTCTGGGCTTCTTCCCCTGCTGTAGGTACCTCCGCCCCCTATTGTCATGCGCTAGTGTGTTTGGGGACTGCCAATGGAAGTGGTGTTCGTCGATAAAGTAGTCGTCGTACTGTGTAGATGGAGAGAAGTCTTTGTCGGACTTGTTGAGGGTGACAAAGAGGAGCTCTAGGTTCCTCTCTTCGATGGAGAATACTCCTCCCATAGCTCCCTGCATTCTCTTGATCTCCGTTTGCCGTCCAAAGAGGATGAAGACCTCCTCGCGGGTGTAGCTCCCGTGCAACTCTAGCCCTAGGGGTAGATCGGGGGCGATGGGGGCCGTCATGAAGGGGAGATCGGAGAGGAGATAGTGGGTGAGCTCCAGGACCTCTTGCTTGAAGAGGGGGTGCGATCTCAGCTCTGAGAGAGCTTCTTCTGCGGTGGCGTAACCGAGTTTATATGGTTCTTCTCTGAAGAGGTTATAGTAGAGCATTAGCTTGAAGTGCTCCTGCCGCTCCCTTTCCTGGGGGCTTAGCCCCGGGGTGGGGTTAAAGAACTGGCCCGTGCGGAGGTAGCTCTGGATGGCATGAAGGAAGCTCGAGGAATTGATGTGGATGAGGCCCTTGATCCCTTTGACGACGAGCTTAGTCAGCTTCGTCTCTTCGAACGAAGGACACTTCCCGGCATCCCGCTTTAGCGTTGTCCAGCAGTAGCCCGCTCTATAGAGCAGGCGTATGTCTTGTCCATTGCTGGCGATGAACTCGCTGAGGGTAGGGACGTTGGGGTAGCCCTGGAGTTCCCGTACCAGGCGTAGCTTCGTGTAGATAGCATTCTGGATATTGCGGAGGATGTGCTCGCGAGCCACTCGCTCCATACGTATCGAGCAGCCCTGGGGGAGCGTGGTGAAGCCGTCGCGGACCTGCTTCTTGATGTCTCTATCTGGGCGAAGGCATAGGGAGCGGAAGCGACTGGTGAAGTCATACTTGTTGTTCGCCTGAGCCACGAAGTCTAGTACGGTCAAGTAGTCCTTGCCTGCACTGATTCGGAGCCCTCGGCCTAGTTGCTGGAGGAAGATCGTCAGACTATTCGTGGGGCGGAGGAATAGAGCGGTATCCACCTCTGGGATGTCTACTCCTTCGTTGAAGATATCGACGCAGCAAAGGTAGTTGATACGCTTCTCAGCGAGGTCCTTGGCTAGGTGTTTTCGTTCGGAGCTAGGAGTATCAGAGGTGAGGACTGCGGCCTTCAAGCCAGCCTCTTGTAGCCCGTGAGCCATGAAGACGGCATGCTCCTTGTCGCAGCAGAAGCAGAGGGCGCGGCAGGCTCCCTCATCCGGTAGATATTGCTTGAGCTTTCCGATGATCAGCCCGAGGCGTCCAGCATCTCGTAGCTTGGCAGAAAGCCTACTCGTATCATAGCCTCCATTCTTCCAAAGGCTCTCATCCGACAGGTCTACGGAGTCAGAGATACAGAAGTACTGGAAGGGCGTCAATAGTCCCTCATCTAGAGCCTTAGCCAAGCGGATCTCCGCACTGATCTTATTGCCGAAGTCAGGGAGTAAGCTCTTCCCGTCCATCCGCTCGGGCGTAGCTGTCAGCCCAAGGAGGATCTGGGGATGGAGCTGCTCTACCAGTAGGCGATAGCTATTCGCTGCGGTATGATGGGCCTCGTCGATCACGAGGTAGTGGTAGTAGTCGACCCCTTGAGCTAGGATACTGTCTTTATTGCTGTGCAGTGTCGCCACCGATACGAAGAGGTGGTCGATACTATGCTGCGGGCGGTGAGTTCCGACCCATAGCTCCCCGAAGTTAGGATCACCGAGGACCCTGCGGTAGGTATAGTGCGCCTGTCTCAGTAGCTCCTCTCGGTGTGCCACGAAGAGCAGGCGCGCAGCCTGGGGGTGGGCCTCTCGGTAGCACTTGTAGTCAAAGGCCGAGATGACGGTCTTCCCAGTGCCGGTAGCAGCCACGACGAGGTTGCGGTAGAGCTGCCCCTCTAGGCGCTCGACCTTGAGCTTGTCGAGTATGACCTTCTGGTGGGGGAGGAGGTGATACGGCTGGTAGAGTACGGTCTCCCGACTCATCATGGCCCGCTTCTCTAGATGGAGTCCCTTTCGGAACTTCTCGATGCCTCCCTCGCGGAAGTCCTCGAAGTGATCACTAGCCCAGTAGCGCTCGAAGGTGGCTAGAGCCGACTTGATGATCTGGGGATTCTCTACCTGAGTAGCCCGGACATTCCACTCCAGGCCATCGGTGTGAGCCGAGTGGGAGAGGTTCGAAGAGCCGATGTAGGCTGTACTGTAGCCGGAGTCGCGGAGGAAGAGGTACGCCTTGGCATGTAGCCGCTCGATCTTCGTGTCGTAGGAGATGCGGATCTCGGTGCGCTCCAGTTGGGCTAGTTGCTCGAGAGCCCTGGCCTCGGTGATGCCACAGTAGGTCGTCGTGATGATGCGTAGTCGGTGTCTCGGGTCGGAGCAGAACTCGCGTAGAGCATCGAGCAAGAGGCGTAGCCCGGAGAGACGTAGGAAGGAGACGATAATGCAGATCTCATCGGCGGAAGCGATGTCTCTCAGGAGCTCACTGGAGAGCGATAGCTCAGTAGAGGGACCTCCGGTGAAGAGCACGCTTTCTCTGAAGCCCGACTGGGGCCGAACGAGGGCTTGCTTGGTGATCTTGAACTGGGCTCGGCGCTCAGGGGAGAGGACGGATGAGAGTAGCCGTGGAGCTTCCTCTAGTAAGAATTCCTCCTGGATGCCTGCATGCCTCAGGAGCTCATTGACTCGGGCGATCTTCTCCTTGGTAGGGCTGTCGTCAGCCTCGAGCAACTTGCGGAGCGCACCAGCAGCATAGTCCGCGAGTAGCTGATCAGCTTCAGCGCTGTCTATCTCGTCCTGCTGGCAGTGCATCCCAGCTTCCTTCGCTCGGGCGATCGCCTTCGCTGTGTGCCCGTCGATCAGGCGCTCGTATATCCCTTCCTTTAGCTCCATGCGTGTGTCTTGAGTGACTCCAGTAGGTAGAGGGATCCGGGAAGGCCCTCTCGCTGGATGATGTTAGTAGTAAAAGTACTAAAATATCAGTTTGCTTCTGCTTTATCGGATTGAAGTTGGGCTGTGTTTGAGGCGCTACTGCTGCCTCCCTCGTGGCAGCAGTAGCGCCACGAGGGAGGGAGCAGTAGGGCCTCTTGGGAGGTGACAAAGGGTGGGGGAGAGGAGGAACAAGGGGAAGGTGTCGGGGGCGTCAGAGGGAAGGGAAGCGGGGGGAGAAGGGGGAGGAAAGAGAGGCGGTGGGGGAAGAGCTATCCATTTAGTCTTCAGGAGGAAAGATGGTATCTGCATAGACGACTTGGCCTTTTTAGAGGAGATGCTTAGGAGGTACCCAAGAAAAGGAGTACCTTTGATTAACGTATGTATACACAAATTGGAGAAATAGAATGAAGAACTTCGATATAGCGATCATTGGAGGGGGACCTGCAGGATACAATGCTGCTGCTAATGCTTCCTCCAATGGCCTTCAGGTAGTGCTCTTTGAGCATACCGCCCTCGGAGGGGTCTGTCTCAATGAGGGTTGCATCCCCACGAAGACCTTGCTCCACTCTGCCAACCTCCTCGATGAGATACGAGAGGCAAAAGCCTTCGGCATCGAGGTCGAAGGGGCTATCACTCCCCACTATACAGCTATCGCAGCTCGCAAGGACAAGGTGGTCCAGACCCTTACCTCTGGTGTCGCCTACAAGCTCAAAGGCGCAGGCGTCACAGTTATCCAAGAGACGGCACGCCTCAGTGGCGAAGAGGGGGATCGCATCCTCGTGACAGCGGGCGAGGAGACCTACAGCGTGAGCTTCGTCCTGCTGGCTACAGGTAGCTCGACCATCATTCCTCCCATCCCAGGGCTGGACAAGGTCAACTACTGGACGAGCCGAGAAGCCTTGGCAGCGAAGACTCTGCCCGAGGATGTAACTATCATTGGTGGCGGTGTCATCGGGATCGAATTTGCTGGTATCTACTCTTCGCTAGGGGTACCGGTGCGAGTCATCGAGATGGCTCCGGAGATCCTTGGTGCCATGGATAGAGAGACCTCGGCGATGCTACGCAAGGAGTACGGGCGTCGTGGGGTGAAGTTCTACCTGGAGACCAAGGTCACCGCCGTCTCGGAGGAAGGAGTGACGATCGAGACGAAGGACGGCAAGAGCGAGCTCCTTCCCACGGGGCAGATCCTCCTGAGCGTAGGGCGTCGGCCAGAGACCGAAGCCTTAGGCCTTGAGACCCTCTCCATCGCTACGAACCGCTCGGCAGTCGTCGTGAATGCCTACATGCAGACGTCGCACCCTCGGGTCTACGCTGCTGGGGACATCACAGGCTTCTCCCTGCTGGCGCATACGGCGATCCGTGAGGGCGAGGTGGCGATCAACCATATCGTCGGCGGGGAAGATGACCCGATGCGCTATGACGCTATCCCTAGTGTCGTCTATACTCATCCCGAGATCGCTGGGGTCGGGGCAACGGAAGAGCAACTTCGGAGCGAAGGGCGCTACTACCGTACCCTCAAGCTCCCTATGGCCTATGCGGGACGCTATGTCGTCGAGCAGGAGCAGGCCGGGGGCCTCTGTAAGATCCTCGTCGATGAGAACGATACCCTCCTAGGGTGTCATATCCTTGGGGACCCTGCTTCGGAGCTGATCCTTCTCGCTGGTATGGCGATCACGGATGGCTTGAGCGTCGAGGAGTTCCGCCGTCACGTCTTCCCTCACCCCACCGTAGGGGAGATCCTTCATGAGGTGCTCTTCTCCTAATCCCCACACTACTAGTTCAGACACATTATACCCAAGATAATCATGGCGACATTCGATATTAAGATGCCTAAGATGGGCGAGAGCGTCACCGAGTGTACGATCACCGTCCTCATGGTCCAGCAAGGAGACTATATCGAGGAGGATACAGACCTCTTCGAGATCACTTCAGCTAAGACCGCCGCTACGATCCCTTCGCCGGTGGCAGGACGGATCGTGAAGATCAACTACGCCGAGGGCGACACCGTAGCCGTCGGCCTGCCGGTCATCGTCGTAGACACCGAGGGCGAGGCTACAGCCCCTTCTGTAGAAGAGCCTAAGCAGGCGGAGTCTAAGGGGACAGAGCAGGTAACTAGCCCTTCTCCTTCGGCTCCTGTGGAAGTACACAGAGGATCGGTAGAGCGCTGGTATTCGCCTGTAGTGCTTGAGCGAGCAAAGGCAGCAAAGATAAGTCAGGAAGAGCTGGATAGCCTTCAGGGAACGGGCTTCGGTGGTCGTATAAGTAAGACCGACATCGTACGCTACATCGAGCAGAAGAAGGGTGCTCCCGCCCCTGCTCCAAGAGCCGAACGTAGTGCTGTCCCTTCGCCCGCCACCCAACGTCCACAGATAGCGGCACCAGCCGTGCCCATAGGCCCCGAGGATCGAGTCATCCCCATGGACCCCATCCGTCGTATCATCGCTGACCGTATGGTGCAGTCCGTGCAGGTGGCTCCCCACGTGACGAGCTTCCTCAAGGTAGACATCACCGAGCTTGTCCACTGGAGAGAGGCGGAGAAGGATGCCTTCAAAAAGAGGGAAGGCTACGCTCTGACCTACATGACGCCCGTCGTCGAAGCCGTAGCCCGAGCACTGAAGGAATTCCCTCGGATCAATGCTGCTGTCGATGGCTACAACATCATCGAGCGCAAGCACGTCCACGTGGGTATGGCGGTAGCCCTACCCGATGGTAACCTCGTCGTGCCAGTGATCCGTGACGCCGACAAGCTCAGTCGTAGCGGTATCGCCGAGCAGGTAGCTCTCCTGGCCGAGAAGAGCCGGAAGGGACGCTTGACCCCCGATGAGATGAGTGGGGGGACCTTCACTATCTCCAATTATGGCTCCTCGGGGACACTCTTTGGGACGCCTATCATCAACCAGCCTGAATCTGCTATCCTTGGCATAGGAGCGATAGAGAAGGAACCGACCATCCTCGAGACTGAAGCTGGGGATGTCATCGCCGTACGACACAAGATGTACCTATCCTTCTCCTACGACCATCGCATCATCGATGGCATGCTGGGCGGTGCCTTCCTACAGGCTGTAGCCCACTATCTCTCAGACTGGAAGCAAACGAACTAACCTATGACCTCAGTACAGAAGAAATACGGGATCAAGACCACGGACAAGGAGACCCTTCGTCGCTGGTACTATCTCCTTTACCTAGGGCGCTGCCTGGACGAAAAGGCCCCTAGTTACCTGCTCCAGTCCATCGGCTGGCAGTTCCACGCCTCCAATGCTGGGCATGACGGCATCCAGCTCGCCATCGGGCAGATCTTCCAGAGAGGGAAGGACCATCTCTTCCTCTATTACCGAGATCTGCTAGCTGCACTCTCCGCCGGGATGACCGTGGAGGAGATGATCCTCAATGGGATCTCCAAGGCTACGGACCCCACTAGTGGCGGGCGTCACATGTCTGATCACTATGCCAAGGTAGACTGGGGGATCCATAATATCTCCTCCTGTGTGGCGGCTCATGATGCACAGGCCGTCGGGCTGGCACGTGCGCTGGACTACTACGGCGTCGATGGGGTGGCTATCGCTTCGCACGGCGAATCTTCTGCCTCCGAAGGCTATGTCTTCGAGGCGATCAATGGGGCAGCTCGTGAGCGCCTGCCAGTGATCTTCGTCCTGCAGAGTAATGGCTACGGCATCTCCGTACCTACGCATGAGCAGACGGCTAATCCACGTGTCGGGCAGAACTACGCCGGTATACGCCATCTCAAGACGCTCTTCTGTGATGGGAAGGATGTCTTCGACTCGATGAACACCATGGAGGCAGCACGTGAGTACGCCGTGAAGCACCGGACGCCCGTGGTCGTCACTGCCGAATGTGTCCGTATCGGTGCACACTCCAATTCGGACAAGCACACCCTCTACCGTACCGAGGAGGAGCTGGAGCGTGCTCAGGCTGCTGACCCACTGCCTAAGTTCCGCCGTATGCTCCTTCGCTACCAGCGCTTCACTGAGGAGGAGCTCCAAGCTATCGAAGCAGAGGCACGTGAGGAACTGAAGATCGCTAACCGCAATGCCCTGAAGGCGCCCGATCCCACCGCTGATACGGTGCTGGACTACGTCATCGGGGAGGCTTATCCAGGGGATAAGTACGGCACGGGTATCCCCGATGGTACGGGCGAAGAACTCACGCTGGTACAGGCTCTGAATAAGACGCTGAAGCAGGAGTTCCGCCACAATCCCGACACCTTCCTCTGGGGGCAGGATGTCGCTAATAGGGACAAGGGCGGTGTCTTCAATGTCACCAAGGGCATGCTCCAGGAGTTTGGGAATAAGCGTGTCTTCAACGCCCCTATCGCCGAAGACTACATCGTGGGGACGGCCAACGGGATGAGCCGATTCAACGACAAGATCCGCATCGTCATCGAGGGGGCGGAGTTCGCCGATTACTTCTGGCCTGCGATGGAGCAGTTCGTCAATTCAACCCACGACTTCTGGCGTAGCAACGGGCAGTTCTCCCCCAATATCACCATCCGTCTCTCCTCGGGGGGCTATATACAGGGTGGTCTCTATCACTCACAGAATATCGAGGCGGTACTGACCACCTTCCCCGGGGCTCGTGTCGTGTATCCTTGCTTTGCCGACGACGCTGCTGGGCTCCTTCGCACAGCGATGCGCTCCCGTGGGCTCACGGTCTTCATGGAGCCCAAGGCGCAGTACAATAGTGCTGAGTCTGCTTCGGTGATCCCTGAGGACTTCGAGGTACCCTTCGGGAAGGCTCGTATCCGTCGTGAAGGCTCGGACATCACGCTCATCACCTATGGCAATACCCTGCACCTCTCGCTCAATGTCGCTGAGCGTATCCAGCAGGAGCTGGGCAAGAGTATCGAGGTCATCGACCTGCGCTCTCTCGTGCCTTGGGACGAAGAGACGGTCTACGCCTCTATCGCTAAGACCTCCAAGGCACTCATCGTCCACGAAGACCGAGTCTTCGGTGGCTTCGGGGCGGAACTAGCGGCATCGATCGCTAAGAAGGCCTTCCGAGATCTCGATGCTCCCATCTTCCGTGTCGGTTCGCTCTCCACGCCTGTGGGCTTCCACAAGTGCTTTGAGCTAGCGACCCTGCCTAGCGAAGAGAAGATCTATGCTGCCGCTAAGGAGCTCATCGAATACTAACCCTCCAATCACACCGACCATATATGAAGACTATAGGACTGCTCTACAGTAAGAGCACGGCCTTCACCGCCGAAGTGGGCGCTCGTATCGCTGAGGCTTGGGGTGAAGGGATCGAGTATGTCGATATCGACACGGCCCGCCTAGAGGATGTGGAGAAGCATAGCGCCCTCATCCTCGGTACGCCTACCTACTTCAATGGCGAATTGCCCTCAGCGTGGAGCGAATTCCTCCCCGAAGTGGAGGATGCGGACTTCACTGGTAAGAAGGTAGCCATCTACGGTCCTGGAGATCAAGTTGGCTCGCCCATGAGCTTCGCTGACGGCGTAGGGATCCTAGCCGAATTCTTCGAATCGCTGGGCGCAGAGATCGTAGGGCGTACCTCCGAGGAGGGCTATAGCTACGAGCAGTCACTCACCGCTCGTGAGGGCTTCTTCCTCGGGCTCATCCTTGACCCGACCAATCAGCCCGAGCTGACCGACCGACGCCTATCGGCTTGGATCAAGGAGCTGAAGCGTGAGCTGGTTTAGCCCCTTCGGTTTTCGCCCTTTTTGACCCAGGTGAAGGAAGGGGCTCTTTTGCCCCCCTTTCTACCCTTAGAACTAGCCCGCTGGCGAAGGACTAAGGATAGACCCCAAAAGAAACCTACGGTAGGTCGCCGAGACGACCTACCGTAGGTCGGTCAGGCGACCCACAGTAGGTTTTTTTGACGACCTACCGTGGGTCGTTTTTTACCCCCTTCAGAAGCCCTCAGAATCAAGGCTAATTCGACGGGTCGGCGAGTGCCCTCATTCCCTTCCCCAAAAGAGTAATGAGTAATGCCTCTTTTCACTAAATTTGCTTCACAGATATTACTACCTAATTACATACGAAAGCATATATGAAGAAGCTACTTTTCTCCCTTGCCTTCGGAGCGATGACCCTCCCGCTCGTAGCGCAAACACCAGGCTTCGAGCCCTCGTCGGAGAATTCGCTCCTCGACGGCAAGACCATCGTGAAGACCAACCTCTTTGCTGATGTCTTCGGCTACTACAACCTCAAGGTCGAGCGTATCCTCGCCCCCGGTATCAGTGCACAGCTAGGTGCCTACTTCTTCCCTGGCGGTACGTCCCACCTCATCAAGGGATACTTCGACTACTCCTCGGGGCGTATCAATGACCGAAATGCTGTAGATCCCCAGTCCTTCCTCCTCACTCCACAGGTACGCTGGTACCTCAACGGAGGGCAGGGGCATGGCTTCTATGTCATGGGCTTCTACCGCTTCCAGACCCTAAACTTCGATGGTACTTCAGACTTCTTCACCGATCGGACTACAGGGAGTCGCCACATCTTCGACTACGATGCGCGCCTCACCTTCCACGGCGGTGGTGTCGGTATCGGAGCACAGTGGCTCTTCGGCCGAAATAAGAATGTCGTCCTCGACTGGTATATCCTCGGTGGTGGTCGTGGTACGCTGACCCCTACCTACAAGGGTACTTATCGCCCTGCAGTAGGCAATACACCAGCTCCGGAAGACCAAGTTCGCCAGGGACTTATCGATATGCTCCCAGGTGTCTCCTCCGACATACGGCTGGACATCGATCCAGCTACCCGCAGGGTCAAGGCCACAGGGATGAAGTTTCGCACGGAGATCGTAGAGCTGGGGCTTTCGCTAGGCTTCCGTTTCTAGGGCGAAGAAGTATCGCTCTGTAGCAGGGCCCTCGATTCCGCAGGCTGGAGATTTGTTGCGGTTGTCGGGTACTTAATGCTTATTTTTTCTTGCATCCCGACTTTCTGGCAGACCAAAATCTCTATCTGTAGGTCCGCACATTCTCTTTTTGTCTCTTTACGATGTATTCACTGCGCTCTTTTGTGTAAATCCTACGTTTGTTGGCACTCCTGCCGTTGCTTCAAGACACCATTGTCTCAAAGCGGTCGTGCACTTGTATCGTCTGACAGTCAGTCTTCTCCTACCAGTCATACATCTGTTTCACATACCATCGCTGTAAAGCTGTTGCCCCAAAGAGTTGCAGGACATCACCGGTCCTACTCTTCACCCACCGAGCCGGACAGGTGACAAAGTGGTGGATAAACTTTTTGAGACGTGCTTTTGAGCTAATAAGTCGCCCGCTCCGCTTTGACACCTCTGAAACATATTTCGTGTAGAAGTTCCTCAGCAATGCCGTAAGGAGCATAAACACAGTATTTTGATTCATGTCAGAGCTTGGCAGGTGTGCCCAGTTAAAGTCGTTATTCATCTGGTCGAAGACCCGCTCAATACTGCCTCTCTTATTGTAGTACCTTATGATCTCCTCTTCGCTACTCTTCCAATCATTTGTGATGATGCTAAAGTATCGATACTTCATCTCCTTATCATCAGAAAACATAGTGTCCTCAGCCCATCCATCATTGTAGCGATAAAGCACGACCCTGTAACTCCTCCCCCTGATAAACTCGTCTGCCATCACGCTCCTGGCTTCCACCTCTCTCATACCTCCGGTGCTGCCTCTGAGCCTTAGCAGCTTCCATCCGGAAGTGCTTTCCTCAACTAACGACCTATGATAGGGGGTGTCTATGGCACGGATATAAAAGAGATCGGAATACTCCTCCACCACCGAGATTACCTCTCTGCTGTACGATCCGGCGTCCATTCTTGAGCGCTTCACCTTCACCCCCTCCTTTAGAAGTGCTTCATAGGCTAGTCGAAGTGTCCTCGCCTGATCAAAAATCACGGGTGCATTTCCTCCACGCCCCTCAATGCTGATAGGATGACCATTGGCAAAGGCAATCCCGGGGGCATACCCCATTACGTCCTTCTTATAGGTCCATGCAGAGTCTCGTTTCCTTGTCCGGATAATTTGGTTGTCGTAGTCAAAGTCGCAGGCTTTGCCACGCTCCAACAGCCCTATCTCAATAGTCCCTTTTACCAAGAGTTCGTTCAGCTTTGAATTACGATTGAACGCATAGTTTATCCCTGACCCCCTCGCTTTCACCAATTCATCTTCAACCGACAGTTTCTTGAGTGTCCGAAGCACACTATCTGCACTCGGAGCCTTTATGTAAGGGCTTTGAGATAACTCGGGGACTAAGAGATTAATGTCCTCAACACACGTGCCACCAGATAAAACGCTGAGGAATAGAGCATTGATCACCTCTGAGTAGGAGTATCCACCACCGGTGCTGCTCCTTACTCCCAGCTCCTTGTCACACAGCTCAAGAATCTTTTCGTACTCCTTGGAGTGAAAAACAAGATTTAGTCCGCCAAAACGCTGTGCCCTCTCGGAAATTACTCGTACCTTTACCATACCTTTATAGGGTGTTAGATATTGTTGATCAGTTATTTGTGTCAATATAAAGATAGCAATTTCTAACGACAAAGGGTGAGATTTCTTGCGATTTCTCACCCTTCATTTTTTGCTCCTAACTCAGCTTGCGGAATCTAGGCCACGCTCTTCCCCCCGCTCATCTGAAGGCGGAGAAAAAGCCCCCTCGAGGAGGTCCAAAAGGGATCCACGGTAGGTCGCCTCGACGACCCACGGTAGGTCGTCATCACGACCTACAGTAGGTTTTTTCGACGACCTACCGTAGGTCGCAAAATGAGTCTTCTGAGACGTGGGAGAAGAAGGCTCGCCAAACCCTTTATTTATCGGCTAAGTCGAGGCCTTCGTCTACCCTCGTTCTCAGGTGCGAATTTTGCCCAAAAAGCGGGGCTCGAGGTTGCCCCAAGTTTCACTACCTTTATACCACAAATCAGCGCACCCGCGAGTTGCTCACACGCCCCTACCCTCACGGTAGCCGAGACGAGCGACCAAGCAAAGAGAAAACACCACCCCATGAAGAGTTCACCTCGCCTCTTCCTCATCACCTCCCTCCTCCCGAACCCCTGCCTAGCGAAGGGGCTCCACTGGGCGCTTAGCCTCACTACCCTACTCCTTTGCTCGACCTTCTCCCTAGGGCAAACACCCGTAGACAGCACGCAGATCGAGAGCCCTTGGCAGAGCTTCGTCGAGAGTCAGCTCCAGCTGGAACTGATGACCGAGGAGGAAGCGAAGGAGGCTCTAGCGCTGTACGACGAACTGAAGGCGAGCCCACTTGACATCAATTCCGCCAGCGCAGAAGACCTACGGCGCATCCCCCTCCTCTCAGACTATCAGATCTACCAGTTCCTACACTACCGCACCGATCACGGCGCCTTCCACGAATACTCTGAACTGAAGCTCGTCCCTGGGTGGAGCACCACCCTCCTTCGCCAGCTTCGCTCGGTACTCACCTGTCGCCCACCTTCGACTGAGACAGGCTGGCGGAGTCGATCTCTCTATGCTCAAGGAGAAGCCTCCCTCTTCTATGGACGACGAACGCCTCCCCGCACTCCGAAGCCTCTCCTCGGGCCAAGTGACGCCCTCCGCCTCAGCTGGAGCTATGCGATCCCACAAGCCTTGAGTCTCTTCGTCGCAGGGGAGAAGGACTACGGCGAGCCGTGGCGCAGGCCGGGACATCGGGGTCTGGATGCCTACAGCGCACATGCTCAGCTAAGGCACCGAGGTCTAGAGCTTCTCCTCGGCGACTACCGAGTCTCACGGGGCTGTGGTCTGCTCCTTGGGCAGGGGACCTTCCCCCTCAACTTCCTCGCCCTCACCCCACGCCTGGGCGACGGAGTGCGCCCCGTGCGTCACATGACCGAGAGTGACTACAGCCGAGGTCTTGCCCTCAGCTTCAGCGAAGCCTGCTGGCGGGCGGGGCTCTTCGTCTCAAGCCGTAGGATCGACGCCCACCGCACAGCCGAAGGGGCACTCACGGGACTCTCCGAGACAGGTCTCCATACGACACAGCAGGCTTGGGAGGCTCGTCACGGGGCGAAGACACGCCTCTATGGGGGCTGGATCAGTTACCAACTTCCCTACTTCACCCTTGCTCTCCAAGGGCTACACCAAGACTGGGGTGGCGCCCCACTCCGCACACCTCCAGGGAGCCGGCGAAGCGCCCTACTCCACGACCTACGGGGGTACACCGCTCTCAGCCTCTCCTACCAAGCCCAAGCCCTCCGTGGGCATCTTCGTCTAAGCGGAGAGCTAGCCAGGACTTCCCTCCGTGCCTGGGCCTTCGTCCACCACCTTGCCTATGAGCAGGGGCTGTGGGGCGGGGTAAGCGTCTCCCTCTGGCATCTAGCACCCGACTACTGGAGCTACTATGGTCGGGCAGGGACACACGCCCTCCGTCCGCATGATGAGGAGGGTGGACGCCTACAGATCCAGCTCGTGCCTCCGCTTCTCCTGGGACCGACACGACTATATATAGAGGGCTATAGAAGCGCCTCTCGAGATGAGGCGGGAAGGCGTCCCACCGAGGGCTTCGTCTATGGGGGGACGACCTCGCTTCGTCTAGGGGATCATTCGGAGCTGGGGCTCTACTACCGAGCTCGTAAGAAGGCAGGATCTGAGGGAGGCTATCGGCTGAAGCTCCAGTGGAGCCACTCCGAAGGGGCATGGCAGACTAAGTGTGCCTTCCTATATGCCCACACGGGGAGCACCTCAGGTTGGGCAGCCGTCGCTTCGCTCCGATGGCAGGCGTCGGAGCGTCTGCGCCTGGACTTCCTCACCGACTACTTCGATAGTCCCTCTTGGGCAAGTCGGCTCTACATCCAGCATCCGAAGCTTCGAGGCGAATACGGCTCGTCGCTCCTCTATGGACGAGGGCTAGAGATCATCATGCGTGTGCGCTACAGCCCCTCACGACACTGGATGCTGGAGGGACGCCTCGAGCGGGAAGCACAGCGATCAGGCCTGCGTCCCTCACGCTCACTCGGGGCAGTGGCTCTCATCTATCGCTTCTGGTAGCGATGCCGACCTATTTGGCTGATAAGCTGATTATCTCTACCTTTGCCGAGCGAAAAGTACATCGCAAGGGAGCTATCCGTGACTGCGGTCACAGCTCACTGGTCCTATAGCTCAGTCGGTTAGAGCACCTGACTCATAATCAGGGAGTCCTTGGTTCAAGCCCAAGTGGGACCACACTAGTAAAACAAATGATTTACAGCGGGTTAGGTAATCACTCATCAGTGTAGCTAACCCGCTGTCTTCGTCTCCATAGGGGAGCAAAACATATAAAAACATCCCCAATATGCACGATTTGTTTACACCACAGCTTACACCTACCATATGCCAACGTTCAAAGCCAAGATAAGGAAGCGGAGGAGCAACGGGTTTCACTCCGTCTACATCCTATGCACTCATAAGCGAGAGCTCGCCTACATAAAAACCGACCTAGTCGTGCAAGATGGAGGAGTGAATGAGAAGAGCGAGGTAACAGACCCCCGTGTGCTCATGAGAGCATCCGCAATAATCTGTGTCTACTACGACAAAATACAGGGGATGAGGGTAGATCGCTTCACGGCAAAGGAGCTGGTGAACCTCATCACGGGCAAGACCGATGAGGGGATCTCCTTCACGGACTTTGCCGACGCCTACATTCGCTCGCTCTCAGAGAAGGGCGTGAAGCGTGCCGATAACTACCGGTATGCACTAAACAGCTACCTCAAGTACGTAGGGAAGGATAGCCTGCTCTTCTCCGAAGTAACCTCAAAAAGCCTGAAGGGCTGGATAGAGAAAAGCCTAGGAGGGACTTCCCGTGCGAAGAACATGTACCCGACACTCCTAAAGGCTATATTCAATGCAGGTATAGAGGAATATAACGACTACGACAGAGGGGTAGTTCGGGTAGCTAACCGCCCCTTTGAGTTCCTCAAGATACCAGCCACAGACACCCCCGAGAAGAGGAGCGTGAGCGTGGAGCAGATCCGCACGCTATTCTCATTCACGCCCAAGGGTAGGCAAGCTCGCTACGCCCAAGACGTGGCACGTGTGAGCTTCTGCCTCGCTGGGATGAACGTTGCAGACCTCTACGAACTAACTACAGAGAGCCTCCAGCGGGATAAGATATGCTACCACAGAGCAAAAACAAGGGGTAAGCGAAGCGATAAGGCGTATATGGAGGTCTGCATACCACCAGAGGCAGCGGAAGCCTTTGCTCGGCTTACAGATGGCGCACGTGAGGGCTCTCTGCTTAATCTGTCTGCACGATACTACGACCGACACGCCTGCACAACCCAAATATCGCACGGAATAACCAAGTTGTGTGCAGAGGCTGGTATCCCCGCTATGACCTCCTACGCACTTCGCCACAGCTGGGCAACGATAGCCCGAAATGAGATAGGAGCTAGTGAGGAAGATGTCGCCTTCTGCCTCAATCACTCCTCCGCCCACCGAGTGACAGAGCGGTACATACGTAAGGACTATAGCCGTGTGGATAAGATCAATGCTCAGGTGCTCGCCCTAGTATTCGGGGAAGGTGTAAAGGGAGATTGAGGAATACGAAGCCACAATAAAGAGATAAGCCCCGAAGGATACGATCCCTCGGGGCTTATCATGTGACGTAACAATGCTAGGCGGAGACAATAAACCGCACTAGAACTACTGCAAAGGTAGCTATAGTTTTTGACTCTGCAAATCGACGCCACCTGAACCAACTTTAATAGCACACCGATTGAACCAGCATAAATTTCTTGCTACGGACTTTGTAAGTACAAAAATTTGTACTATCTTTGTAATGTCAAAGGGCAGAGAGCCACGAGACACGTAACGTAAAAAAGACAAAGATAATGGGACTCACATTTGAGAAGTACGGTAGAGTACTCGACATCACCGGGTTTAAAACAAGAGACTTAGATGCCCTGCTGAGCATTTTAGAGAAGCATGTAAATGCAAACGAGCTTACTCCACGTCAAATCGCAGGCGTATTAAAAGCAATGAGCAATTCGAACAGAATTGGGCAATCAAACGGATACCATCGTGGTTATTGGGCCGGTGTAGAGGATGATAAGCCATATTGGTAAAAGAGCTACGCCATACAAAGACAAAAGCAAAGCCACTCAGCCTTCAAGAGGCTAGGCGGAAACTAATCAGACCAACCGAAAAAGCAACCTCAATCATGAGCAATAGAGTAAGGCGGATCAACGGAATAGAAGACGAATTCAAATATCGGGTCTTCAAGGTGACCAGGAAGAGTGAAATCGACAGGGATAAAGTCGAACTCGTTGGCGATATGTGTTCCCAAGGCGTGCTAATAAAGTGGGAGGTCAGCATAGAGGCCATTCGTGGCGGTGAATGCTGGGTAGAGTCTATTGTTGGGCCTCTTCAGTTCGACATCCTGGCAGATAGCTTCATTTATAACCAGGATAAGTTTTTGCTCTCTGGGGACATCGAGATCTCCGAACATATGATTAGGGTAGACCAAGAGAACATCCACTTAATCAAAGCAACCGTAGTTGATCTATTCAAGTTCACCGTAAGTATGGCAAAGATGCAACAAATAAAGGTGTTCGAAGAGAGGTACGTTAAAATTGCCAAAGGGGATATAGTTCGAGTTCCCAAACGAGTATCACTCTTTAGGGTGATGGATATCTACGAAGATGGGTACGCCCTCCTGAGAGAAATACACGGCGACTATGATAAAAGGGGGATGCTATGTAGACTTGAAGATTGTAAGAAAGCACACGAAGATATACCAAACTATCTAGAGTAGCATAGGTGTCACAAGAGAAGAGCGAGGAAGTCCGAAGACCTCCCCGCTCTGTTTTTGACGTTGCGTGACGAGAGTCACGTACATCTGCTTGCTCGTAAGCTCGCCTTTGAATTTGCTCTCATTGCTGAGTGCGTTGAAATGCCTTGTGCATCTCGTGTTGTCGTTTCAATTCACGAACCTATTGCTAGGTGCGACAAATTGCGCTAGGCGCTTAGACGTTTCGTTTCCATTCACGCACCCCGAAGGGTGGACAGCGTAGAGGTCTACGACCATCTACACCACAAAGGTAGGCAAAGTTTTGAGACCGCCAAATACTCCGCAAACCTTTTTCGTGAGGTCACGCAAATGGTCGGGTTTTGGACATTGGCAATACACTACCCTACAGCGACTTGCATGTACATACACCGCTCCACGTGTGCACAAAACACCCAAATCTTGGACAGGCCCTGGCCATTAGAGCCGAAGCACCCTCATCGCAAAGGGTAGCCACAGACGGCGGAAGCGGTAGCCTAGCCACAGCCCCCCGAAGGAGAGCAGTAGCCAGAAACCCTTCATCTGCCATCGTTGCCACTTGGTTAGCGGTAGGCGCACCTGCTTAGTCTCTGTGCGCACGCTATTGCGATCTCGGTAGACTATGCTGTCTCTATAAATAATAGGCGTAGCGACCTCGTGCGGTCGCTTCTGGGGCTTATTCTCTAGCCGATGCTGGAGTAGCCCGCTCGGTAGTATTCGTGCCACAGAGAGGGCATAATCTGTCTCCAGCAGGCTTACCGTGTCCTTTGCCGTCCGCTCGGCTACCTGCTTGGGGATCTCTAGGTAGACGGTATCCCTCCGCCACTCCGTGCGGTAGCGCACCTCTGTGCGTATGCTATCCCTTACTCGCTCGACTACTTCCGCCCGCCTCTTAGCCCCGCACCCGAAGCTGGCGAACAGCAACAGAGCGATCGCGATAGAGAGCAGTAGGATTTTCGGCTTCGTTCTTCTCGTTCCCATATCTTTCTTTTGTGTATCTTTGGTGTAACCAACACGGAGGCTATCCCCGTGGTTGGCTTCAAATTCAGTGCTGAGGAGGTGGGGAGCGATCCCCGCCTCCTCTCTGCTTAGTACCCGCTAGGGGATGGACTATTCAGCCTTGATCACGAACCCCTTAGCCTGTGCGCCGTCCCACAGTGCATCTCGATCGGCACTGGGGATTGCGTCCCACGTCTTGGAGGAGATGGTTATACTCTTGCCAGTAACCGTCTGAGCGTTGTCGATCAGGTAGCGGAGGGACTCCAGGCTGATATTGGGAGACTGGTAGAGATAAAGGTCGTCACAAAGCCCCTTTATCCTAATTTCCTTAAGCTTAGGGCTTCCAGTTACGATGTTACCAAGATCTGTAATGTTGCTTACATCGATCACACCTTCGACCTCGACCAAGGAGCTCGTATTTTCGAACAAGTTGCTGATATCCTCAGCCGCCAGCCCGTGTTTAAATACCACACGCTCTAGAGAGGGGCACTCCCGAAATACATGCACTGCTTGTTTTAGCTTTGGCATAGCACCAAACTCGGCGTATTTTAACATATTGCAATACGCGAATGCCATAGAGATCGACTTATTTTCAGGGAGATCGCCAATCTCTACCCGCTCTATTTGGTAGCATCCTGAGAACGCCTGATAGGCGCTAGTGACGTATGGCATGTCTGGCAGCCTTACCTCTCCACGTAGGACATCGCAGCCACTCGCCATTTTCTCGATGCTATCCACTCTGTCTGCCCCTATGATCGAAGGGAACTCTTCGAGACGTTTGTTGTCCTCAAACATACTCTTAAGAGTAGGGAAACCCCATCTCTCGTAGATCTCTACGGACTTGCCAAAGCTGGTCTGCTCCCAGCCTTTAAGCTGGCCCTCCGTGAATAGGTTGATACGCACAGGAGCGTACGCCTTTACCTTGTCGACGAAGCTAGCTAGCCCTTCGGACTCGCTCGCCTCGATATCCTTAGATCTAAGCGCTGACGCCAGTTGCGCCGTCGTTTCGTACAGCTCGATGAGCTTCTCTCCTGTTAGCTTGTTTCCTTCCATAGGTACGTTTTTTCCTCTGAGGATTCTATGAATCCCCCCGTAGATGTTGTTTTGATTAAGCCACTCCTGCTCGGTTAGCTTCGGGTTGTCTTCGGTCGTCTTCAGGTAGAGCTCGTAGGCGCTCAGGCCTGTCGCCCCCCTTAACAACTCGACGAACTGCTCTGGCGTGGAGCAAAGCCCCTTTTTCACCGCCCACTCGTAGGCGCTGTCTCCCTTGTCTCCCTTGAGCATGGCCTGCACCTCTAGGCGGATCTCTGCGGCCATAGGCTCGGTAGCATCCTTTGGGTCTACCACGTTGCAGAGCTCCTTAGAGAGAGCTATGTGTCGCTTGCCGTCGGCGTAGTGGCTGTTGGGCTCGTCGTACGTTAGGTCTAGCCGGTAGACGCCCTTGCCTAGTCCGTTTGTCAGCTCTCCCGACAGCTCAACGATGATCAGACCGCCTTCGAAGCGCACGGCTGTAGGCTTAGACGTGCGCCCGCACTCGGTGTTGGTGATCGTGATCTCTAGGTTCTCCATCTTCTTGGGGGACACTAGCACGTCGCCTGGCTCTGGGACGTCTAGGCTCTCCGCCTCCCCCTTGAGGTAGACCACGACTGTGAAGAGGTGATCACCTCCCTTTGCCACTCTTGGGATAGCTCCCTTGTCTAATTTCTTGCACATCTTCATATATCTATCTGTTTAGATTTAGAGATAACCGATGTTTTCGGTTATCTACTTCATTGTCCGGTATCCATGCCCGTTGTATTCGAGCACCTGGCCTCGTGGCTTACGCTCCCTCGGGTTGATCGACACGTGTATCCACCAGCGCCGACCAGGAGGGCACTCCCAGATTAGCTGATCAAATCCGCCGTGCTGGCGGATGATCCCGAAAAGTCTCTTTAACTCTATCGTATTCTCCGCTACCAGGTCGGCAGCCTGCCCCTTGGTGTGCTGGCTATCGTCCTTGCCTCCCACAGCTTCGTTGACCCCTCCTTTCCCTCCAGATCGGTATCCAGAGGTCACTATGATAGGCTTACCGAACTTCTCACGCACCTTGTCGAGATACTCCATGAGGCGCTCTAGATCCTCCTGCTCGGTCTTGTTTGGCTTGTTAGGTTTCCCCAGACGCACAGCCGTGTCGCTGTGCGTCATCTCTTGCAGTGTAAAGTACTTACTCATAGTCGTGTCGTGTTAAAATCCACTGCCTCCAATGTCGTTAAGCTCTTTGCGTATCTGCTTCATCTCCTCGTCGCTCATCAGATAGGAGCATGCCCCTTTCAGCCTTCGGAGGCTCTTGATCACGTTGTACCTATCGTTCTTCGGGCTGTTTTCCCAGACGCTAAGCGCCTCTCTGGCGATGAAGGCCATAGCCATGCCAGCTGAGAAGTAGGGAACTTCGGGGAGGTGGAATAGCTTCCACACATCGATGAATAGCAGGATGAGATCCGCAAACGCCGCAATGATGAGGAAGCCGTAGTACCACCCGACCTTGCCGAATAGTTCGCCTAACCCCCAGCTGTTGATCCGTGGGGAGAAGCGCTTGGCCACCTCGTCAAGGTCGCCAGTAGCCGTGCCCTCCTCGATGGCCTTCTCGGCCTGCACTCGGGCAAATCGCTTATCTCTCTTGATCGCCGACCTCGTGTCTACGATGCAGGCGACCAGTATCCCCACCCAGCATAAGAGCATCACGACCCCTGCCAGAGTAAGCTCTCCCTTCCCGAAGACCGAGAAGTCTAGATAGCGGTGAATTTCTAAGTTCGTCATAAAAAGTTGGTTAATAGGTTGGTTAATAGGTTATTGTATCTACTATACGTAGTTTTCTCCGATCACAACGAAGGAAAACCAGACGTCGTCGTACGTGCCGTTGTCGTGGTTGGTGCGTATGGTGAAGTAGTTGGCCTCAATCTCTACGTAGCTGGCGTTGTGTCCTCCGTTGCCAGCGGCGTTACATACCACGGTGTACTGCTTGTGGCCGATAGCGTGGTAGATCTTGTACATACCTCGCCCTATACGATCTACCCGTAGGGAGTCACGCTTCGCCCCCCACGTATGCTCAAAGGATACGGAGCGTGGCTCGACACGCCCACCTAGGAGCACGCCTGGCATGTCGGTCTTGCCCCGCACCGTAAGGAAGGTATCATCACCACCTGTCGCCTGTCCCTGGAGGTAGAAGAAGCGGGTTTTACCGAAGAAGGCGCTCATCCCCTGCTGGCTGAATACAACCTCACGGGCTGAGCTGTTGACCCCCTTGATCCTGTACTCCCCCGTTGTCGGGTTGGTTGATAGGCCCATCCAGGCGGACTCGTCTGGGTGGAAATCGTCCTTAATGTAGTCCACCGACATATAGGCCTCGACCTTGAGTGTGTAGATGTCGTCCTGTAGCCCGACGATCTCGTCCTCCAGAGTCCTCTCCAGGGTTGCCTTCCATCTTTTCCCCGGCTTCCCAGGATTTTTGTAGTCGACCTCCTCGGAGAAAGTGAGGCCGATGAACTTACTGTAGGCAACGTCTCCTCTAGAGCTCTCCATCTTGACGGAGATCTCTACCTTGCTATGTACCTCAGCGTACCAGTTCGTAGCGCTGTAGGCTTCGACCGAGACTGGTAGGCTAAGCGTCATAGTAGACCCAGCGTTGAGCACACGCACGGCCGTAGATAGGAGCGTGACCGTCTTACGCCCCTCCGTGTCCCTCAGGTCGTGGCTCTGCCGTGGTATTTGCACCGAGCCTCGGCTGTCCTGCTCAGATCGATTTTTGAGATCCTCTAGCTTGGCCTGCCCCCCTCCGATACGCACCGTAGTGTAGCCCCTACCCTCGGGGCGGAAGGTCACTACCTCGCCTCCCTGCTCGATGTGCATAGCGCCTATGTGCCCCGTGCCGTTGTGACGGAGCTCGGTGATTGCCTTGTAGCCAGACGTGCCGAATCCCGTGACACCGCACGCAAAGGCGGGGAGGCTAGCCGTGCCAGAGAGGTAGGAGACTACCGCCCCCGTGTTGTCCTTAGCACCGATGATTGAGCCTAGCACTAGACCACCCTGGATCTCCGTGCTACCCTCCCTGATCGACTTGTGTAGGTAGTCGTTGGGGTACTCGTGGAGTGAGCCGTCGGGGTAGACAAAGCGGATAGACTTCGAGGCGATCACCCCACTCTGCAGGTCGAAGAAGGCCGATCCGTCGGGGGTGGCGATCTTCTCCGTGCGGATCTGACCGGGCAGGATCTCGGTGAAGCCATAGAGGCGGGTGAAGGAGCGATCGGGGAGAGGGCCAAGGATACCAACGAGGAAGTAGTACATTCCCCCATCTTGCATATCGCTTACAACCCCATCTCTAGCTTCGAAGTGCCCCACGTCCGTACTCTCTTCACAGCAGGCGTACAGGTAGATATTCTTTATGTCCTTACGCACCGAGTACTCATACTTGGCAAGCTTCCACACACGATACTCAGAGAGGGCGTGGCTTGGGCTTACGGACTTAATACCTAGGGTCATGTGCCTCAAGAAGCCAGCGCCTACACTCAGTAGCTCCCTCCCCTCATCATAGGAGAGATCTAGTGGTACGACCTCGCTAGAGCTAGGCGACTTAACGAAGAGGAACTGAAGGGAGGGGTCGCCCACCAGCAACTGCATAGTCTTCACCATGAGCGGGCTAATTCCGTCGGTGAACCTATCTTTCAGGGCTTCGATGAGCCCACCCGTCACGGCCGTTGCCTGGGAAAGCGATCGGGAACTCTCTCTACGCACCTCTCTGATCTCTTCTGACCTCTTCACCTCCTCGCTCTCCAGCTTGCCTATGGTAGAGGCAAAAGAGGGTGCTTGCACATTGTTCGACAGCGTGATGCGTGGCTTGTACTCCTTCGATAGGCTCGTTCGGATACCCGTGATGCGCACCTTGTCATCTACCCCTAGACTCGTGTCCGTGAGGTGGACGAACTGCCCTAGGTTGAGCTTACTTCCTATGCTCCCCCAATTCTTCTGAGCATAGATGCCGTCCAGCTCAGCCTTATAGGTCACCTTGGGTCGGAGCTCTTCGTGGAGGTAGCGAACAGCGCTCTTCATCAGCTCTTCCTCTGCCGTGGCGATGTACTCACTTGGCAAGCGGACACCGAAGACAGCATACTTGTCGCCCACGGCTGGGTAGAAGGAGGTGGGCTCAGGGAGCGTCAATCCGTCCTCCTCGATGCTCACCAGCTGGAAGCGCTTAGTAGCGTGGTCGTACTTCAGCGTGTCAGCGTCCTGTGCGATGTCGAAAGACCGACCTGCGAGTCTTCCCGTCTGGAAGGTGATCGTAGCCTTCTCTCCTGCAATGCGGTACTTCGAGTAGTCTACATTGCAGTCCTTATCGTAGATGTCGTAGTGCCCTGCCTTGGTGCGCTCTACCTTAGACACCACCCCTACCCGATGGGGGTAGACACTAGTGCCGTCGAAGGAGTCTTCTCGACGGCCGTCCATAGCTACCCCCTCTATGGTGAGGCTCTCACCCTTAGCGTCGGCAACATACGTACGACCCTCAAAGGCGACACGTGCGCCCTTGGGGAGATGCAAGGTACGTGATCCGTAGCTTGACGGATCTATGTTGCGCTCGCCCCCCTGTATGTAGAGCTTGCCAACGGGGATATGGTCGTTGTCACTCTCTACGGACATACCAGGGAGAATGCCCCTACCCTTCCCGTAAGAGAGGGGTATGGCGTTCTTCTGGTCACCCTCAACCTTGCCGAGGTTAAGGGTCTTGCCCTGCACGTACCACTCTGTTCGGAAGGCTTCGGCAAGGCGAGATAGCACAGATAGACAATCCTCGTGGTTGAATGAAAGCGACTGAGCGGGGGCTTCGATGCACGCCCCTATCTTCCACCCTTCACCCATATTGCGGATGATCTGCTCTAAGAAGAAGCGGGGAGTGCCAGATAGCGAGAATTTGAGCCTCGTGTCGCTTGGCTTCTCCACCAAGAACTTGAACTTCCTCGTCGAGAGACTCTGTGCCTCCCCGTAGAAGGTGATGGTATAGCGGTACTCTCTTGAAGACTGCTTCACTACCTCGGGCGCTGTGAAGAGGTAGAACTTCTCCCCACGGAAAGAGCAGTGCACCCCCAGAGGGATCGTGAGGATCTTATCGCTCGTGGTTTCTACCACCAACTTAGGGATAGCCCCCACAGATACCTCGTGGTAGCTGTTCTCGCTAGTAGGGAGATTTATTGGGGCTCCCTTTGAGTAGATCGTAATCATAGCTGGGTAATGGTAAATGATAGTGTCATGCTTAGCGAGGGCCCACCGCCAGTGGCTAGAAAGACCTCGGTTGAGGAAGAGGATCGGTAGTACCCTCTCTTAGGAGAATCGTCCCCAGTGATAGAGGGGATCGTCCTGAGCCCTCTATCTACCAATCGAGAGAGTAGCTCACGGCGCTTGCCCCATAGATCGGGGAGGCTGTCCGCCTTGAATAGCACCGGTATCTCTAGCGTGTACGCACTTTTGTAGGTGCGTCCCCCGTCGAAGTAAGACACCCCAGCATTGTGGTCATCCACCTGGGGATCATCCTTTCGCTCGGGGCTCATATACGCACCCGTGTAGTTGGAACTCTCTAGGATGGTGAGCCCCTCCGCCCAATTGGCTGAGCTGGCTGTCACCACCTCCTGTCTCGTACAGATGAGCGTCCCAGCCCAACCCTTGGGAGTCTTCTCTAGGTCGTCGATCCTCTTGGGGCGGACGGATACCTCTATGGCGCTTGACGGACTACCCTCTGAGGCGATGGCCATACGAACCGAGGGAGAGTATAGCACAGCGGGGAACGGGTTACCACTACCCTCGAACCAGAGGGGTACACTCAGCTCCTGCACCTCTAGGCGATTGGCTGAGATGGTATCTACCTCTACCCAATCTTCGTCACCCCAATCGTTGGTATCTGGGGCTACCATAGAGGGGAGGGCTAGGATCTTATCCAGCCCACCCTCTAGGAGTATAGCCCTGTACGTGGCTTTGTTGGATAGTGTGAGTGTAACCTGCATAGCTATTTCCTTAGCTTGATCCCGTTGCTGTCTATCTGTTGTACGACGAAGCGGATCGCCTCCGTTGCCTGCGCCGACACCTCTGTATGTTGTCTGATCAGGGTGAGCTCTTCGAGGGACTTACGCTGTATCACGCCGAACTGGTCAAAGCCCAGATCCGAAGCACTAGGTAGACTCCCCTTGCGCTCACTCATCGAGGTGAGGATAGACACCGCCTGTTCGGTAGCGTTGGCCGTACGCTCAGAGAGTAGTACGTTCGTATGCCATAGCCCCGTGATCGTGTCTATAGAGTCCTGTGAAGCTTGGGCAATCCCCTTAGCAGTGGCGGAGCGTGAGTCTAGGCTCGTCCCCTTGGTGTCGAACCCATTCTTACGGGCTATATCATCGTACGACTCTACGACCTTGCGGAAGAGCGGTTCGGCACGCTTAGCGTCCTCTACCGTCTTCTGCATCACCTCGGCAATACGGGAGAATCGATCTTCATCAGACAGCCCTATCTTGTTCATCGCCTCGATCACATCCTTCTGGGCACGTTCGAAGATGGGAGCAAGGACGGCGGAGTACGCCATCTGCTTGATGAAGTTGTTCAGCATCTCCGATACGCTCTTGGTGAAAGCTTGAGTAGCATCCTCACCACGCCTCAGAGCGGAGACCAGAGCATCCGTGATTGAGCTCCCTAGCTGGCCAAAGAGACCCCGCATATAGTCTGATACCACCTTGGCGGACTCTTCCACCTGCTTGTAGAGCTCAATAGCGTTCTCCAGCACCTCCTTGTGACCGCTGGCGAACTCCCTATTCTTGAGGATGGACTCAGCTAGTGCAAGATTCAGCTTTCTGCTCTTGTCGATAAGCTCGGGATAGAGCTTTCCAATGGTGCTGAAATCATCGTGTCGCTCCTTCCACCAGAGAGCGCCCGTAGTGTGTGAACCCGTCTTGACCTGCACGTTGAGGAGCTTGTCGAAGTCCCCCTGCATACGTGAGGCGAAGCTGGCACGCATCTTACTTCTCACCTTCTCCGTGAAAGCTCCTCCCTTGGGGATCCCCAAGAAGTCAAGGAGAGCATCACCACTCAGCTCTTTCTTGGAGAAGGCTACGGACTTTCTGAAAGACTCCATCGCCTGCCGAGCTACGTCGATAGCGTTCTTCGCTCTGCCGAACGAGTCTTCACCAAAGAAGGTCATCCCACGCTCATAGAGCAGGTTCTGACGGAGGAGCGCTGCGTTGTAGTCATTCTGAACACGAATGAGATCCTGCATGGACTTCTTGCGTGCATCTTCAGCCTCCTTCTCTATCTTCCTCGAGTTGGCTATGATTGTGCCGATAGTAGAGACGATTGAGGTGACACCGCCAAGCACATCCCCGCTCATGATCTGGCCAACCCCGACGGCGACACTGCTTAGATCGCTCATAGCGTCCGTAAGCGTAGCTATCGAGTTGGCGAGATCATCGTCCCCGAGGATATTGCCCAGAGACTGCCCCAGCTCCTTGACTAGCGGGGTAGCGTCCTTGACGCTCTTGCCCACCTTAGAGATAGAGAGGCCTATAACACTCATAGCCTCCTTAGCCTTCCCCTCAGCCCGAGCTCTATCCTCTACTGAGGTAGATCCCTCGGCTTCCTGTCGAGCTCTCTTGTAGTCATCTAGAGCCCTCTTGCCCTTTCCTAGAGCATCCTCTAGGTTCGTGACAAAAGACTGCCATGGGGATACGCTCGCTAGCTCTCCCTGTAGGTTCTTCAGTGCGTCCGTGATCGCCTTGATACGCTCTGGCGAGCTTTGTATGGCACGTAGGTCATCACCGCTCATTCCGAAGCGTGAGGCGAGGTCACCACTCTTCGTCGAAGCTAGGTAGTCAAGGAGCTCTCTCGTCTTACTGATGGTATCACGCATCTGCGAAGCCGTCCTATCGCCCTGCTGAAGGAAGAGCTGAACCATAAGCTCGTTGGTCTTCTGTGCTTGGCTGTAGCGCTCTTCGTCAATGCTCTTGAGCTCCTCCTTCTCCTTCCTAGCGAGCTCTAGCAAGAGAGAGGATCGCTGGGCTTCGCTCACGTAGGCGGACTGAGCTATCGCATCACGCTCTAGCTGGTACTTCTTAGCTACCTCGGTCTTTCGCTCCTCATAGCTAGCATACTTCTCCTGTAGGGAGCGGAAGAGCTTCCTCTGTCCCTCTTCGTAGGCTTGATCCGCCAGCTCTCTACCCGTGAGGATCTGGAAGAGATCGGTGTCGCCGAGGTCGGACTCCTTGAAGTCGGGAGCTCGGTAGACCTCCTTCTTGCTGTTGTGGGTAGCCTCCCACTCCAGCTTATGCTGTTCACGTACCTTCGCTAGTCTCTCTTGCACCTGGTCGTCAAGAGCGGACATCTTGCGCTTGTGCTGGAACTGAAGTTCAGCCATCTCCTTGTCGTAGCCCTCACGCATGAGCTCTATACGCTCAGCCTCTAGCTGTAGCTCGGTATCCCGCCTGGTCTTTGCTTCTTCACGAGCAAGGCGGAGCTCTCGCTGTCGAAGCTCTTCCTCCCGCACCGCCCTCTTGTGTGCGGGGCTCTCGGTGTCGGACTTTCCGCTCTTCTTGCTCGTCTCTCCTGCACCCTTCTCGTACTCCTCACGGGCTTTCTTCTTGAGATCATACTCCTCCTTGAGGCGCTTTCGCTCCTCGTCGGGGTTCCAGTTGTAGTTGCCGCTCTTGACGGCCTCTTCCTTTTTGCGCTTGAGCTGTTGAGCCGTGAGGGCGTTGAACGCCTTCAGCTCCCTGTTCGCCTTGTCCTCTTCCTTCTTGAGGTCGGTGACAGCGTCCTTGTAGGACTTGATGGGCTTCTTACGGGCTTCCTGCTCACGCTTGATTTGGTTAGCGAGGTTCTCCCAGCCCTTCTCGTCATACACACCCTTGATGATAGAGCCTTCCAGCCTATTCTCTGCGCCCTGCTTTACGGCTCTCTTAGCCTTCTGAACGTTGGAGAGAATAGCGGAGAGTTGCTTGTCGGTAAGCTCGGATAGCCCCTTATCGTTGAAGAGTTGCCCGTCACTCAGCTTTCCGTACTCCTTGCGCTTGAGTTCAAGTTGCTTCTTAGCGTAGTCAAGTCTTTTCGTTGCATCTGACACAGCATACGTGTATCCAAATCCAGCGTTAGCGCCACCGAACTCACGCGTATCTCTAAGCATCTTCTTCGCCTTCTCTACGTCCTCCTGAGCCTTCTCCAGCTCGCTCTTAGCCTTGTCCACCTTGGCCTTGCCGTCGTACTCGGCAATCTCACGCTTGAGCTTAGCGATGTCTTGGAGCTTGAGCGCCTCCGTGTCGTACTTGTCGAAGATCTGAGGGTAGTACTTCTGCAACTGCTCCAGCGCACTCTGTCGGTCTGCCGTTGCAGAGGCTTCGTCACGCACCACGTTAAGGAGAGCCTCTACGGCTTCCCTGTGCTTCTGCTCCTGCTCTTCGGCTCGCTTCTTCTCTTCGTTGAAGTCCTTCTGCGCCTTCTCAGCAACGCTCATAGAGTCGGAGAATGCCCACATCATAGAGACCACCGTCGTAAGAGCTACGGCAATAGCCCCGTAAGGGTTGGCAAGGAGCGCAGCAGTAAGCCTCTTGGTAGCGAGCGTAGTAGCGTTCGTGGCAACCGTCTGTATTCCCTTGGCAATAGCGTCCGCCTTAGTAGCAGCTGCCCAACCTTGGGTAAGAGCGATATTCGTGATCACGGCTGCCCTATACACCCCATAGATAGAGATGAGGGAGGCGATCACCTTGCCCACAGTCTTGTAGTTCTCCACGAGGAACGCCACCCCTCTAATGCCCTCGGAGATGAAGCCCTGTGAGGCCTTACCGATCTCGTTGAACATTACGTCGATGTTATCCTGGAGGTTGGAGATCTGACCCGTGAGGCTCTTGCTCTGCTCCTGCATGAGGTTATAGAACTTACCGCCCTCATTGGTCAAGTTGTTGAACGCCTTCTCGATGTCGGGGAAGCCGATCTTACCAGCCGAAACCATCTTAGTGATCTCTTCGGCGTTCTTGCCAACCACCCGGGCGAGCTCCTCATAGATGGGGATACCACGGCCTGCGAACTGACGCAAATCCATTGCGGTAACACGCCCAGAAGCCTTCAGTGTACCATAGAGGTAGACAATATCCCCCAGTGGCTGTGATAGCCCCGAGGCTATATTCCCAAGTCGAGTGATAGTATCGTTCACCTGCTCGGCAGCAAACCCGTAGGCGAGAAGTTGCTTTGCGCTGGAGGTGATCCCCTGTAGGTCGAATGGTGTCTCTGCTGCCGTTCGGGTGAGCTGGTTCATAAGCTCGTGAGCCTTCTCCTGAGACCCGAGCATCGTGTTAAGGGCTATCTCCGTCTGCTGGAACTCTCCTCGGATGGATATAACCCTGCTGATGTAAGCCTGAATCCCATCCACGGCGAAGATCCCAGCAGCGATAGCACCAGCACGCCTAAAGGACTCTCCCAAAAGATCTACCTCACGTCTTGCCGAAGACACATACCTGTCTATAGGAGGTGGGCTAAAGGACGTGTTCATCTTCTTGGTGAGCCTGTCCATAGCCTCCTCCATCCCCTTTACGGAGCTGATGAAGCCAGATGTCTCTAGTTTGACGGCGAATTTCTTCTGTGCCATTACTGCTGCATGCCCTTGAGGGCTTGTACTAACTCTGAGAGGTTCATCCCCTCTTTCTTCATCCCTGTGCTCTTCTTGCTATCGTCCTTCATCTTGTAGGAGGGGATAGCACGGCTGTAGAGTATGAAGTTGGAGAAGGTCATCTCGTAGAGGATATAGTCGAAGGTGAGGTGATAGTACTTAGCGAAGCTCCCTATTCTTGCCCATGGGCTGTCTCCTCCACTTCCCGTGTCGCCTTGTTGATCTTCATCTGTTTCAGGGAAGTGGTAAGCATAAAAAGCTCTTGTACATTCGTCATCTCTAGGAAGGTGAAGAAGGCTACACTCAGATCGGTTACCGTCGTCGTGTAAAGGATCTCATCAGCCTTCGCCTCCCGCTCTTTCTGATTGTCCTTCTTCACCCCCACGATGAAGGTGGCGAGGATACGGGCGTAGATCTTAGCATCATCCCCTAGGGTGAGGAGGTTGAAGAGTGTCACCTCATCCTCGGGGATCTCGCTAACCTGTGAGAGGAGGGCGGACACCTCAAACCACGTAGCTAGCGTGGGTGCTGGAGCTAGGATGGTTGTACCGCCAAAAGGCAGAGATACGCCCCCCTGGAGGAGCGTATCTGAAGCCTTCTGTTCAGTACTCTTTCTCTTGAAGAAGCTGATAGCCATAGACTCTATTCCTTCTTCAGGTCGACGAGGAAGCGAGGCTTATCCTTCCCTGGAGAGAGGATGGTGGCAGTGATGTCCAAACCATATCCAGCTTCTTCGCTTAATACCATAGCCCCCTCTAGGCGGACACGTGGGCACCGCAAGTTCTCACCACCGATAACCAACGTTTCAAGAGATAGGGCCTGCTCCTTCGGAGAGATGAGGCTAGTGACCAGCAGGGCATCTCCCTCTTCCTTCACTCCGAAGATCTTCCCCATGGTTTCCTTATTGAGGTTCTTGACGTGGAACTTGATTCGGGTGGTGGGCTCCGTCTTAATGAGGTCCACTAGTTCCCCACCGATAGCCTTCCATTCCTTGGTCGTACCTTCCTGCGTCTCGAGACTCAAAGATCCTTCCTTGATCCATCCCAAGGAAGCCATTCCCGAAGTGGGCATCTTCCCAGCATCTGTCTTGTTCACGTCACCCACAAGGATGTCGCCTCCAGCCCATGCAGTTGCAGTAGCTTTTCCGTATGGCATAGTTGTAATTGTTGTTAGTTAATTCTGTTATATCTGTACTTGATCCTTAGATTGACCACGTGGAAGTTATCCCCGTCGGGTATTACCTGTGGGGTCTCATCCGTCTGTAGCCAATAGTCGCCAGTCTCATGTCTCTCCACTAGAGAGAGGAGCATACGCTCCACCTCCTCACAGCGGGACACGTCCCTTATCGTGTATGGAGACCCTGAGATGTTGGGCACGTGAACATTCACGTTCACCACACCCACCTGAGAGAAGCCGTCCCACCCATCACGGCCAGATAGGAAGGACACCACAGCATCCTCCTTCTTGCTGTCAAAGGGGCGTGTGCCACCTCGGTAGACAGAGCCACGGACGGAGATCCCATCCCTAACTACTCCGTAGATGTACGACTCTATCTCTAGTCCTGTCTTACGCATGATATGAAACCCACCAATTGACCAGCTCCTCGGCGACCAGCTCGCCAGCCGTATTCACGTCGAAGCCCTTGGCCTCTACGTGAGAAGCGTAGTCCATTCCAGCAACGAGAATGAGCTGTATCCCCTTCGATTGGGAAGCCATACTACGAACCAGCTTAAGGCCTGCGCTCCTACCCTCTGCACCACCTTCACCCGAAGAGACGAACCCGCCACTATGCAGGATATTGCCATCTTGGGATATAGCCCAGCCAATGGAGCTAGAGAGTGCACCCGTGTCGTCCTTGTAGCCTCTACGGCTCATCGCCTCTTCGTATGCTCCCTGAGCTATGAACCTCAGATCCTCTACGATCTCGGCGAACGACTCTTTGACGAACTCATCTAGGAACTCTCTGAACTCCATCAGTCAAGGACTATCTTAGTGAAGTTGAGTAGCGTAGCCTTATCCCATGATTGCACCGTGAACTCTCCCACTAGGATCTCATCAGCTCGGTAGAGACGGATTCGCTCGGCGGTCACACTCATAGGATCTACGTGAACCTCATAAGCACCACGTGAGCGCTTCCCGTCCTTACCCTCACCTCTCTTATCCTCTACAGAGGCACGGAACATACAGGGGATAAGATCCCCTTCATCGCCCTCGGACGGAATGGGTCTACCATGCTCGTCGAAGGATGTCTCTGGGTAGCTCACCTCTTGGATGTATCCGTTCTTGTAGATGGTCATGTGAAGTGGACTATTGGCTGTTCGGTGAGGATGTCGGGAATACCCAACTGCTTGCACTTCATCTTGTAGAACTTCTCGATATTCGCCTTGGAAGAGTGAGAGATGGACACACCTAGCTCACTCATCGAAGACGGCATAAGGAGAAACTCAGGTAGGGTCTCAACGAAGAGACGCTCCATGCTTTCTGCATCCTTGGCGGATATATCTTCAAGCATGTGACACTTACCTAGCATAAGCGTCTTTGCGTACCCTTCGCTGATGGGATACCCCATAGCCTGATACTTCTCACGGATGTAGTCAATAGCTGTCATGTCTACGCCTCCTACTTGATAGCAGTTAGGTCGACAGATACGATACGCTTGGGCACGATGATCTCAGGAACCCAGTGGCACTCATACTCGATGAAGCGCCCTTCATTCGTTCGCTCAGAGGTGACCATGTGATCCCCGGCAAGAACCGTGTACGTTTTCCCGCCAACTCGGTCGCTAAGCTCGTAGGGAGCTTTGTGTCGGATATTCCCGATCTGACCAGCAGGTAGGAATACGATCTTGTTGTCTGGGCACAGGCTATAGTCCTTTCCGTTGGTGTCTGTCACCACGTTCTTGACTACACGGATCGTTGGGAGATCTAGAGCCTCGAGCATAGCATTCACAGCGCCGAGGGGCACTGTCCCCGTGATCTCTACCTCTGTGCCACCATCTCTCACCTTGTACTTCCCTAGGAGCTCTGGACTCTTGGCGAAGAATTTCAAGAACGTAGCTTGATTCATCTCCATAGTAGCGAACTTCAGGTATGAGTACTTGTTGACGATCGACACGAGGAACTCAATTAGATGATCCTTGTCGCTCGCCTTTGCCTTCTCGGTGTAGATGGGCAGATCCATATCTACGATCTGAACACCCTGGGGATTGTCCTCCATCGTCACAGATGCCTTCCCGTTGTAGATCAGATCAAAGGCGATCTTTTCCATACGCTTGTACGGAGCGATAGACACCTCCTTGAAATCCTCTACCAAGAAGTTTGTAACAACGTCAGCCGACACAGCCCCCTTGTTCAGTCCGTTTACTAGGGACTGCAAACGCTCTAGTCTGTCATTGTCCATCTGGAAGCGGTCTCCCATGTCAATAACCTCAAGAGTTGCATCCCCAATAGACCTACGTCCACGGAGGGGCTTACCTGCGGACTTGTCGATCACAGACCCCATGCGCACAGCAGTAGTCGTGCCATAGATGGATTTGAACACACGGGAGGTAGTGGGATCGAAACCGAGATACCTCCCGATGATGATCTCATCTCTCTGATTTGCCAGGCTTCGCTCAAGTACAGCGGAGATGTACTCAGGCTTACCCAGCAATCCGTCAATAGTAATATTCATAGTTGGTTTTGGTTGGTTAGTAGGCTGGAGTTAGACGAAGATGAAGCGGTCAGATAGCCCCTTCTTGTCCTCCTCGGTGAGTGGGATGTAGAGCTTACCAGTCTGAACCTCGAATCCCCGAGCAAGGGCGGCCACTGTTGCTCCGCTCTCTACCTTAGTAGGGGCGTATGCCAGATAGCTAGCCACACCCTTAGCCTGATTGGCGGAATCGTCTGTAGCCTCGAAGAGGATAGCCCCCAAGGTGAACGCTGACGTATCAGCCTTCGCCGTAATAAGGTCAAAGTCCTTATCGGAGGTGTCTACGCTGACCACGGTGAGCGTGGATGTCCCGTTGGACAGGAACATACCTCCGGACAGCTGTGCGTACTTAGACACCTTGAGCTTCTTAGCCGATGAGCCAGACTCCACCACACGGACACGCTTCAGCAGCGTAGCCGTACGTGTCGCCATATCCACCGAAATGGGGGCGAGGGGTGGCAGGTGGCTACCAGCGGTAAGTCCCTGGATGGAGAGATTGAAACCGCCCGACATACGATAGCCCGTCTCTACACGATAGAGCTCCTCGGGGGCGACATACACGTTCTCCTCGTAGCGAATTTTTGCCATGTCGTTTACTTTTCGTTTAAGATTTTCTTAGTACCCTCACTCACCTCTCTGATGATAGCATCCATCTCGGTGCTATTAGACCCGTCCCCCTTCTCGGGGGCTTGTCCTCCCTTGAACTGCTCGTTAGCCGTCTCGTCAAGGAAAGTCTTATAGCCAGACTCAATGCTCGCTACCAGCTCTTCAGCGTTCGTGTTCTCGTTGAGTGTTCGCCCGCTGAGCACTACAGAGGAGAATGAAGCAGGGATCTTCTTCTCGCTAAGGAGGGCGTTAATCTGTTGCAGTTTCGTCTCTTGAGTGCGCTCTCCTCGCAACTGGGCAATCTCCTTGCCCTGCGCTTCGAGTAGCTTCAGGATCTTGTCCGTCACTGGCGATTGCCCCCCTCCTTCATCGTCCTCCGTCTTGGCTGGTTTAGGATCGCTCTTCTTGGACATCTCTTCAAGCTTCTTTCGAGCCTCAGACGCTAGTCCACGTTCACGATCGACCTCAGACTGATGAACCTTTAGGAATGGTTCAACCGATTCGACCCCGGCATCAATATTATCTTCCTCCGTGATGGTTTTAGAGAGATAGTCGGCCACCCCATCAAAAGCCTTATCACTCACCCCAAGGCTCTTGTACCTCAGTTTGAGCTTCTGTAAAATTTTCTCTTTCATAGTTGCAGTTATTGATCCGTAGCAAACGTACAATTACCTGCTTTACACTGCATTATGTCAGTGCAATTGTTGCATTTTATACACAGAAAAGCCACACCGCCCGGAGGTGATGTGGCTTTTCTGTCGGTTGTTGCAGTGCGTGCAACAACTGGGAGGGAGATCGGAGCTAGTCCTCTTGCACCCGAGCAGGCTTGTCGTCCTTGCTGGATGTACCGGTAGACTCCTCGATAGTGAATGGGACTAATACGGGGTCTAGGCTTAGACTCCTACCCCCAGACACCGAAGGCACTTGCAGTGCGATAGCGTGCTTGAGGAAGTTGTACCTACGTGCCAAGTACTCACCTATAAACTCCTCATGGTCACGGACGGCGATATGAGCACCCATAAACACGTACTTGAAGGCTACCCCAGAGAGCGCACCGCCTAGGCCTTGGAGATCCTTTGGGCTGATACGTGGGGTCATCGTCATAGAGAAGCATTCATCAATAAGTCGCTCCAGCTCAGACTCGGCAGCTGCTGTGGACTGATCCCATGTGAGGTATCTGACATCAGCATCCCCGCTCATCTGTAGAACCTGTGTCCTCCCCGTGGCCTGCAACCCAGTCATCTGACCACGAACAACAACCTTCGGGAAGAAGTTTTCATTAGTGCAGTCTGCTTTGTTACTCTCAAGTTCTTCGATACGTTTGCGCTTGCTCTGTATGCATTCACAGAGGGCCTCCTTTATCTGCATGTAGATAACGGGGATCTTACCGAAGCCGTGGGGGGCTGACCTGAGTATAACCCATCCGTCACTACCCTTCTCATAGGTGGTCACGTTCGCTCTGTCGATCTCCATAAGGCGATCGATGAGCCTCCCGCTGTCGTCCTTGACCGAATAGAATCGGTAGAAGCTCTCCAGGTCTCCTAGGGTATTCAGAACGGGGACTAGCTTATCCCCTCGGAATGGCGACCACACCTCACAGCGTAGCCGTGTCTTAGCACCGCCAGCGTAGTCCTTGCCATCGTAAAACTCGGGATCCTCTACCGACCACCAGTATTCAGCTACCATGGTCTCAGAGAGCACGGAGCGAACGACACGCCTATTCACGTTTCGGATCTTGTTCCTCTTCTCGGTCTCTCTGATGAGCTCCAGCATGTGCCTTTGCGCCTCTGTCTTAGGCTCTGCTTGCAGGTCGGGGTCTAACCCCACGGCAAACGAGGTATGTGTATTGACGATTATACGCTCCAGGGACGTAGATATTCGGTTCACCTCCCGCTCTTCATAGCGACTCCTCTTCTTCCCTGCCTCGTCTACCTCTTCGACCAGTACCTTGTTCTTCTTACGGATAGTCTCGTCGTGCACATCATGTTGCTTGTAGTCCCATTGGGCGAGGAGCTCAGCATATCTCTTGTCGTCATACTTCGATCGGATATGATCTATCCGCTCACCTAGGCCTACCTTCTTCTCTTCTGTAGTGCTCATATCTATTGTTGTTAGTTATTTCCTAGAATATCCCTCTGAAGTCCTGCGCCTTTTCAGACCAACCTAGCACCCTGTCAAGGACGAAGTAGCGCACTCCGTCGATAAGGTGGTTATCTGCATCTATTGGCTCGTTGGTGTACTTCCCGTCCCTATCCTTAGCCCAGCAGTAGTTATCCAGCTCGTATCGGAGGTTCTTGCTCCTCTCGGTCACTACGATATTCAGCTCTAGCATCTTGTTGATACCGGCAAGGACACTGCCAGGGCCTTTGCGCACTGGGATGATCTTCAGACCGCCAAGTCGGAGCTCGTCGATGAGGCGAGGGTCTGCCGAGTCGGCGATAATGTCGAACATATTGTAGGGGCGTAGCTTCTTGATGATGTCCCTGCTCCCCATGTGCGTCTCGTAGCACACTTCGTCGAGATAGAGCGTATTGCCGTGGAGGCCACAGAATATCCCTGCCGTGGGGTCGTTCGTATATCCGAAGTCAAGCCCAAGGGCGCAATTCTGAACGAAGGAGGGGATAGAGTCTATCGTCGTGTAGTTCTTGAAGATCGCACCCTCGTTCATATCCGTCCACTTGCCTATCACTATATGCTCATACTTGCTGTTATCCCGCTCCCTGATCTCGCTCACCTCTTGGATGAACTCTGGGGAGAGGTACTGCATATTGTCAAGGTAGGTGGTATGGATATGCAGCACGTTGGGGTGGGTGCTGATCTGGACGGGGACACCATCCACGTACTCTACCCGGTGAGTGTCCTTGATGTACTTCTGGTAGATGAAGTGGGAGGTGCTGGCTGGGTTCATCACCACAATCACCATGTTCTGTATCCCCTTCGTTCGTATGGAGAGCATCATCTTATCGTAGTCCTCTTCACTACGCCACTCTTCAGCCTCATCACACACGAACACCGACACCCCCTGTATACTCTTCAGCTTAGCTGTCTGGTTCCCTGAGGAGGCGAGGATACCCATGAACATAAGCTCACTACCCGTGTACCTGTTGATGATGCGGTCTTTCGTCACCTTGAAGTAGTCCTGCGTACCATCTCGCTCTATCTTATCCTCCACCTCGGGGATAATCGACTTACTCGCTGAGACTAGCGTGTAGCGGGTGAAGAGGATCTTACGCCCCTTCTCAAAGGTGAGGCGCTCCAGAAAGCGGGCTACCTCAAAGCTCTTCCCCGAACCTCGACCGCCCGTGATAAGTACAATGAACTTATCCTTGTTCTCATAAAGCGGGTAGTACACGGGGTGGACGGGAGTGCGCCCCTCAGTAGTGGCTAGTGTATTACCCATAGCGTCTACTTAGTGTGATCCTTGATCCACTCTTCGATAGGAACGCCCACCTTCATCTCTCCGTTGACGTTCACCGTCACCTCTTGACCGAGCCCCTCCATCTTGCCGTACTTCTCTATCATGAAGCGGAGCATATTGGGATCGGGAGGTACGGTGTAGACCATCTTACCAGTCTCTTCGTCTTTATCCGCCTGCCCAACAGCAAGGATATGTGCGGTATCGAGGTATATATCCAGCCTGCAGGCCCACTGATCGTGGAAGATCTCCCTTATCTCATCTTCCTCCTTTTCCCACTGGAGGAGGCGGTAGCGTGTCACACCAAGCATCTCTGCCACCTTGCTCTTATTACCCTTGGTCGCTTCGGCGAGCTTACGAATATCGTCTATAGGTGGCATATCGGGCATCTGTCGGCCTGCCCCCTTCGGGCGTGTGCGTGCGCAAGTGTTCGTCTTTGCTTCTTTCTTTGCCATTTCCCTACCCTTCTATTAGTTCGTGTACGGGCTCGCCCTTGATGAATCTATCTGAGGGGGCTATCCTTTGTTCTGGAAGGAGCTGATTCAGCAACTCCATGAAGTATAGCTTATTGGCGTAGCTCTGGAAGGAGAGGGTTACGTGAGCTTCGCCCTCGTAGTATTCATCTTCCATCTTGCCAGCCGTCTGTGCCCTTACCTCCTTGACGTGTTCCTTGCGAGCTTGTCTTTCTTCTTCGGTGAGTGGAGGGGCTATGCTTGCGAAGCCTTGAGATGAGGCTTGGTAGTAGTGTGCGATGTCGAACGTTGGCGACTCTGCCATCAGTATGCTTACGTCTGAGCTATCGAGACCAGCTAGGTCAATATCTATGTCTGGGAGCATCTGTGCAAGCAGGTCACTATCGAACTCCCCCTGTGCCGTGGTAGAGTTCATGAAGATGTTCTGCTCTTTCTCTTCCTTTTCCGTGAGGCTGAGCACCTCTACTCTGATGGGGTAGTCGTTCCTGCCCGTTTCGGGGTCATACCTCTGTATCTCGTCTAGGATAGAGAGGCGCTGATGTCCAGACACTAGATTTCCCGTAGCCTCATTCCACACGATACCACCTGCTAGCCCTATCCTCTTGAGGTTTGCCTTCAGTCTCTTTCGTGCGTCTTCGGAGAGCTTACGGGGGTTATATGAGGCGAAGTTTATCTGTGACCTCTGTACCTCTCTTGCTGGCGCTTGCTTAATCGTCTTGCTCATACTTGGGGTCATAGTTAAGGTAGTCGAATAGGATCTTCTCTACTTCTGGGAACACCGCTATCACTCGCTCGAGGTCTTGCGGGTACTTATCTCGGCAGAATAGCAGGAACGGGATATTCGACACGTCCGTGCCTTGGCTCTGGCCGTTGCCATACTTCAGCGACGGGATCAGCCTCTTGTGCTTGATATACGCCTCTACGTCCTTGTTCTTGTAGAGCGAGAGCGGGTAGGCTTTCTTCGTCGGCTCATTGATCATCTGCATCTCATAGCCACGGAGCATAATACGCCTATTGAGGCTGTCCGTCTGCTTGAAGCCGTAGATAGCCCACTCTATGCCCGTTGCCTCTCGCACGTCCTCGGTGATGTCGCTTAGGCTCTTGATCCTCTGCTTGGGGTCTTGCTCACAGCCAAAAACACCATCCTTGCGGTACTGGGTGAGTGCGTAGTGTGGGACGGCCATGAACTTGGCCTTGGGGTATCTCTGCTTAGCCCAGATGATGTACTTGTCGATATGCTCTAAGCCCTCGACCATGTACATATACACGCACACCACCTCTCTGAAGTGAGGATAGCATAAATCGAGCAAGGCGATACTATCCTTACCCGTTGCCGAGTGGAATAGTATCACCTTATCCGTCTTGGACGCTATCTGGCGTATGCACTCAATAGCGTAGCGCATAGGCTAGAACGCTGATGCTCTAAGCTGTCGAACAGATCGTGCGTTTGCTCGTCTGTGCGTGCGTCGAGCTTCGCCAGCTGTCCACCCTGATGGGCGGTTCTTCACGGCTCGGTTCTCAGCAGCCACACCAGATCGCACGTTGTTGTAACGTCGGATGTTATCACCCTTTGCCATAATGTAAGTAGTTAAGTTGGTTATTGATACACACAGCCCTCGTGGCTATGTGATTGGGTTGCCTAGCCTACATACCCTCAGAGACGCACACATGGCCAAGCTCAATGCCGATCCACTCATCGTCCAGGGTAAAGCCCTCGGCCTCTGCCTCTGCGTAGGCTCGCTTGCCTCTCTCGGTGAGGGGGCTCTTCTGCTCGGCTTCTTTCGTGCCTGCGCCGTTGAACTCGACTAGGGCACGTGGTGCGTCAGCTGAGTAGCCAGCCTGGAATAGTACGTGGGTAAACGGCTTCACGCCCGTCACCTCATCGCCAGAGATCTCGAAGAACTTCTTCAGGTAGTGGTCAGATAGGTCTCTAAACTCTACCTTCTTCTCGCCTCGGACTATCCGCTGAAGGTGCACCTTAGCTATCGTGAGGTAGCATACACGCTTGGGGTCGATGTTGTTTGCATCCATGTAGGACTGCATGCTTTCGGAGTACTTAGTCATATCGCTTGGTTTCAAATGATTAACCAGAGAGCACCCCTATCTTTGGGGTATGCACAAATATAGGGATAACCCTCTGGTTTTCGCATGTTTGCGAGAATTGTTGCTAATTAGTTTGCCACGTGGCTGAATAGCTCGTGCACCTCGTCCTCGGTGAGTCGCCGGTAGCTGTCCAGCTCGTCACAGACGAACTGAAAGAGCTCGTTGAACTTGTGGGCGTCGTTATCTATGCTCTCGCCATCATCGTCGTAGTCCTCATCTAGCGTATGCTGCACGACAGAGACCGACACATACCCACCGCCGGATATGGTCATCTCGAAGGGGTACTCATACTTGGCGTCTACGATGATGTACCCACCCTCGTTGACGTCTACGCTTACGCTTGCTGTCGCTGTGACTATCTCGCCTCTGCTGGACTGGTCTGTCACTTGATCTATGAGCATGTCTATTGCGACACGGGTGAGGTCGCCTAGTACCTCTTGGGTATTGTCGTAGTTGATGATGTCTGATAGGTTCGCGCGGATTGACACCTCTTGGTCGGTGGTTTTGACTGCTGCAAACTCTCTACCAGCTATTGTTACCTGCATGTCCATTGTCTTGCTGTGTTTTTTTTTGGGGGGGGCTGTTAATTGCCCGGGGCGAGTCACACCCCGGGCGTTGAAACTTAGTCTTGTGTGGACAGCTCGATAAGCTTGCTTGCATCAGCAACCTCTACAGCCTTGCCATCTATGTAGATCGTGTAGCTACCATCAGAGTAACTAAGGTAAGCGCTGTAGCAGGTGCTGTGACTTGCAAAGGCCTCTATGTGCCAAATGTCAAGACCGGGGTAGTCTGCGACAAAAGCATTGAGAGCATCTCTGATGATCTCGACACCGACCTCTTCGGCAACCTCGCCGATGTTATTACAGCGCATAGACCCGCCAAACTGATAAGCAGGCTGAGAAAACTCGAACCCTCTAACCTCTACCACGTCGCACTTGCGACCATCAATAGTCTTAATCATTGTCTTTGTCTTGTTACGTTACGTGTCTCGTGGCTCTCTGCCCTCTGACACTACAAAGATAGTACAAATTTTTGTACTTACAAAATTTTGTACTGCTCTTTTTTTAGGCTACCTTTGTGGCATGAGTGCACGGAAGAGAATAATCGAGTATCTAGAGGCGAAGGGTATCACACGTATCAAATTTACCGAGGGTGCAGGGCTGCCGAGAAGCTTTTTTTGCAATAACTCGGGTGTGAGTGCCTCGACATTAGAGCGCATACGAAAAGCCTACCCAGATATAGACCTCGACTATATCATCATGGGGGTAGGCTCGCCGATATTGCCCCGGGGGTACAAAAGGTATCCCACACTGGCCTCTGCTCTCAATAGTATGGCCAAGATGAGATATGAGCTGACAGGCGAGAGTGATGGCGACGAATCTGATTAGACCAAAGGTGCACCGGCAACATCCACAGGTTTACCGGACAAAAAAAAGAGCGCCCCTAATGCTGTGATGCACTAGGGGCGCTCTTGTGTTATGCTCTGTTATCTACCGATAGCTTTCGGACTCATCGCACTGCTTGACATCTTCGTCAAACCTTTCGTCGATTACGCACCACACGCTCTCTTTGAGGCTCTGGGTGTCTTCGGGGCACTCTTCAGCGCCTTCGGTCAGTGCGCTGATTGTCCAGTCGTAGAGACCTGAGCCCTCAGCCTTGCCGTAGAGCTCTCTGAGCTTGCTTACTGCACCGTCTGTATAAGTGATGGTAACGCCGTGGGTCTCATCACTACTCTCTACCACTACGCCCTGCATGAGATCTTCGCCGAGCACCTCGGTAAGCAGGTCTGTGACACGGCCAACCTTGTAATTGGGGTAGACATTGCTTAGCGCAATATCTATATAGCCTAGACCAGCGTATCTCACTGCGTGAGTACTTACGCCTGCAAGCTCTGCATGATCGGCTATTAGGGCTTCGGCGACTCTGTCTGCTGATGAGAGTATCTGAGTGTCGTCAAGGCTAACCTCTCTATACGCTTGGTACTCTGGTTGCCAATAGGCGATGATGGCGAGGTCTAGTGTCTGCTTGTTGTTGCTCTTAGTGTCCATTGTCTTTTTCTTTTTGTTAGTTGTTACGTTACGTGAGCAGGTCGATTGACTTATCTCACACTGCAAAGATAGTACAATTTTTTGTACAACCAAAACTCTAGCAAAAAAATCCTGGCAAGTGGCACACACTACTCTTGCTCTAATATAGATGCAATGTTCTGTGCCCGGTCTCTGTCCCCCGGGCACAAGCGGTATCGGGTAGACAGAGACGGCTTAATCCTTGATAGGCAACTACGGTTAATCCCCATAGCCTCTGATAGAGCTGACGCCACCTTCCTAGGTATACGGCTATTGTCCTTGATGCACTCGGGGCACAGCACCAGCATGACGGCCGTGAGTATGGTATCTCTCTTGACCCACTTAGATTTCTGATCCTCGGTGAGCACCTGGGCACGTGATACCAGGTGTGGGATATTATGTAGCTTCTCTTGTTCCATATGGGGATAATTTTTACCGGTATCTTCGCTCGTTCGGGATTGCTTCCTCATCCTATCTATGAGGAGTCTTGAGGCTCCGCAATTATAGCTCTCATGGTCACAGCTCGTATCCCGGGGCTACTCGGTCGTCGCTGTTGACCTCTGGGAGCACCAGGACGATAAAGGCTACCAGCATGGGGAATTGTGCGATTAGCATCACTGCCCCTGCTGTAATGAGCCCTATCCACCCTAGCAGGATACCGAGTGATAGGAGCGAAGCCCCGAGGGATAGGGAGATGATTGCCCCCGCACAGAGGATCATCGATAGTAAACTCTTGTCCATAGCTCTCTAGTCTTTGTGTAGGTAGTCGACTGCCTCGTGCTCGACGATAGAGAGGATGCGCTTGTAGTATATCTTCTCCGTTGCGATACGATAGGCGGTATCTAGGTCGGGTGCGCTGATGAGGGTGGTGTAACGCTTGGTCGCTCCGCTCTCGGTCTCACCCTCGGTCTTGGCCACGTAATACCGCACGTCGGTATCAGCGTCGGCGGGGTGCTGGATGAAGTCGTCGAAGCGCTTGTGGGATATGCTCTTGATTTCGATTCCTTCGGAGTTCGCGCGAACCTTGGGGGAGACAGCTCCAGCTATCATCGCCTCAGCGTCGGTGAGATTGAATGCTCTCAGTAGGTAGGTCTCTGTCACCTTGTCGCCATTGGAGGCGCTGTCATAGGCGACCTTTGTTTGGTAGATGGTCATTGCTTTTGTTCGTCTGTTTTTATTGTTAGTCCTAGTTTGCTTATAGCCTGCGTGGCGATGTAGTCTGTCATGTAGGCGTAGACCTCTTCACTTCCTTCGCACAGCATTATACCGATGTCATTGAGCATCTGTATTGCCACGTGTGAGGCCTCGTGTATGAGTATTCCCGCTGTCGCTTCTGCGGAGAATCCATCTCTGACCCAGATAGCGGCTTCCCCAGACCTCAGCAGAAACGCCAGCCCGTTAACCGAGTTTCTTGGCGCATTCTCCTTCATCTCGTTGAGCTCGTCCCGATCTACGTGCGGGTTTATGTACCCTAAGAATCTGGTGTAGTCTGAGACCATCACTAGCACCTCACGGGAAAAGAGGTCTATTCTTACTGTGTGTAGCTTGTTGATATTCATTGTCGCTGTTTTTGAATAATTGTCTTTGACTTTATTGTCGGCTTTTGATCGCAAGTGCGTCAAGCAGTCTTCGATCTCTTTGTGCTGCGCCTCCTTTTCTTCGATCTTAGCCTTCAGCATATCTTCGCAACACCCACCTTCAATTTTAGAAAGGTGATTCTTGCAAGCATTTATTGCATAGCTAGGGTCAAAGCAACCACAAGCGCTGAAGACCAAAGCGGGGTTTTTATCTTCCTTGACATTGGGGATATAAGCTTGGGCTTTTATGCCATCGTCAAGGATTGTAACCACATACATTACATGTGCGCTGGTCTCTCCTCTGATTATAGTCCTCGTATCGTTGTACGACCACTTGATTTCTACTCCATGCATCTTGATATTATTCATGATTTCCAGCCACCCCGTTCTCCAGCCCACGTAGGGCCCTCTGTAGCCTCATGTCTAGGTGGCGGAGATACCCGTTCATACAGGCTCGTTGCTTTCGTTGGTCTAGCTTCTCCGCCTTGTCTAGCTTCTTGAACTCCTTGGTGGCGAAAGAGGCTTCAAGGGATCTCTTCCTTTGCGCTAGTTCGTCTCGTTCCCGTTCTAGCTCCTCGATGTACTTCGTCTTGTCTTCGTTCATGTTGTCTCTGTGTTATGTTGCTTTCTCCTAGTTAGTTCTGACTCCACCTCTTTCAGTAGATTCTCCTTGCGAGTAATCTCTTCGTAGGGGTAGTAGTCTCCGTATTTTTTGGCACGCTCCCATTCACTCCTCATCAGTGTAATTTCTTGCGCTAGCGTGGATCTTACGCCAAGGAGAGATCGGGTATTTGTGGAGGCTACGCCGTCTTTTGATATTGATGATCTTATTCCCATGTCGCTTGTCTGTTATTCCATTACTCCCAGCATTCGGCACGCTAGGTCTAGGCGTTGGACTTCGGCTATCCTTTTAATATCATCTAGACCCATTTCGATATGAGCAGATAGTTCTACCTCATAAGGATCGTATGGATTTTTCGTGACGTCAATTGTTGATAGACACAATACTGCTCTTGTTCTACTACCGCTATCTTCAAACTTCTCACGTATAGTGAAGAATACACTTGCATCGTATGAAATTTCCGCAATCTCTGCATAGTGTTCTACTGTCCTTACCCCGCCAGTAACAAATGGTTTTGTGCAGTCCCAGTTCAGCGGGTTCTTTGCCAGCTGTTTCCTTACGTCTTCTCGTGTCATTTTGTTGCTGAGCCTATTATGCTTACGATTACTAGAGCGACCCATGAGGTTGGGAATATCACCGCTGATACCCTTACAATCATCCAGTAGGTTTGTGCGAGTCTATCATTATCAACCCTATCGTCATATCGTAGCTCGCTCACTCTGTCTACCAGTAGCACGAAGAATGAGCAGAGTGTTAGCGCCGATACCCCCAATACTGCTGATACTATCAGTCCTATCTTTTCTATCATTATTCGTTCTGATTAAGCTGTTCCTTGAGCAGGTCGTTCTCCTCCTGAATCAGATGGTTCTTCTCCTGGAGCTTCTTTGCTATCTCTAGTATCTCTCTGGCTGTTTTCACAGCTTCCTTTGCGACCTTCTCGTAGCTATAGTCCTTGCCGATTTGGATTCCTTTATACACCCCCGTAGCATACCCAGATAGCCATACTATAACGATGCCTACTCCGACTAGCCCGGAGATTGGTATACCTTTCTTCATAGCTGTGCGTTCTTTATTAGTAGCTCCTCGGTGATTTCGAGGGCGTTTCTCTCTGGGTCTCGGTGCTTCATGATACGGAAGCGTGTCACCTTATACCCGCTATACCCCATGATGTCTTTGTAGGCGAAATATCCCTTTTGGAGGAATGGGAGGATAAGGGCGTGCGCCTCTCCGTGAGTAATCCACAGATCACCATGGATCGCACTTGTATCCACCAATACGGCAGACGTGTTACCTAGCCTATTGATGATCCCGGCACGTATCCCCTCCACTACGTAGGAGCGTATGTGCCAGTCCTTGTCGTTCTCTGGGATCTCTGTTTTCCTTACGTCGATCTCTTGGTCGGCGGTCTCAGCCTTCTTTCTTCTCGCCTTCTCCAGCTCCAGCGCCTCCATTTTGTCCAAAAGGATTACGGTTGCTATAACCGCCCATGCTAGGAGTGCCAAGCAAGCAAGAGTGAGGAGGTCGATTGTGTTTGGTATGCTCATGTCTCTATCTGTTTGTCGCTGTTGGTGTCCACGGGGTGGGCGGGGAGCTTATTGGTAGTGCACCATCCGATGCCGGTAGGATAGTTATGTGCTCCCCGCCCTCCGTGGGGTGAAATGATACGTGTGTCAGAGCGTCTACGCTAGCGACACACGGGATCTGGTGGGTGATCTCGTCTTGTGCATACTCTTGTTAGTCCTGTTCGATTAACTCGAAGTCAAACGGTGAGCAGTACCTCGGATCGTCTTGAGACAGCCCTGCGTTTTGTTCGTGGGTGTATTCTTCTACCCACTTACCTGCCTGTCCTTTTGTGGGGAAAACTCCGCAGGTAGCTCCTGTGAGCCTGTTCTTTACGATGTAGTTCATCTTTCTTCGTTGTTGTGGGTGCACCCCGCACCGAGCTCCAGCGGGGTGGGTTGCCCAAGCAGGGCGCACTCTGGTTAGTCTTCGTCTTCGAGGTCGAAGAACTTGGCTAGCTCTCTGAGGTGGTACTCCTCGACATATTGCATAGCCTCCTCCTTCGTGGGGTACCCTTGGTCGTCTATGTTGTTGTGGTACTCCCCACTCTCACTTCTATAGATGAAGATGAATGAGTATATACCTTCCTGGTGGTTTGGAAGGCATGTCCTGCTTACTAGCTCGTCGTTTTCCCATACTAACGGCTTGGCGTGCTTCTTGAGTTCTTCGAGTGTCATAGCTCTATTGGATTATGTCGTGGATCTTAGGAAGAGCGGAGATGATAATCTCGCCTTCGAGCTCACATTGGCCTGTCTCTCTTTTGGCTTGGGAGTATGTATCTGCTACTATCACCCATCCTTCCCCGACAAACTTACCATCTACCTTTTTTTGTGCGTAGTAGCATTTAGAGCCGTAACGCCCATCTAATGACTCTATAGGGGGTATGCTGTTAACCTGTAAAGCGACACCCCATTGGTAATCTACCCTGAGATATGGCGATATTAGACTTAGGTAGTCACCTGTTTTGCGAACAGCCTCTTCATGGCTGTCAGCGTAAACAAGGAAAAAGTGGTAGTCGCCAATGGAGCTTTCTGAAAAGAAGCGGTAGGCGCTCATTACAAATATCTTCATAGCTCTTAGTACTTCTTGCCGTGCAGGCGTGGGCGTGTTTCGTTGTAGCGCATCTTCAGCTCGATGTGGCGGAGGAGGTCGATACCATTGCACTCGGCGAATGCTTTGATGTTTGCGATTGCTCGGAGCATCCTTTCATCAAAGGTCGGGTTATAGCACTCGTGGATGGGAATCATGATCAGATACACCGCCTCGGTAAACACCACACCTTTGTACATCATGGGAGATACCTCGTGGAGTTTTTGTGGCCCTCTCGAAGGGTGGAGATCCAGGAATCTCCCGAGCACGTCGAATATCCGTAGTAGCGCATCCACCATCTCGGCCTCAAGTGTTCCTTCGACCACCTCCTCATAGTACTGAGGAAATCGATCATCTGGGGCTGAGACTATCCCGTCTAGCACGTCATTCACGCTCTCGCCATTCTGCATCAGGGGCTTCGCCGTTTCGGCCATAACCCGATTATTGCGATCTGCCTGCACAGCCTCCATAAGCTCCGTGTCTATCATCACGATGTTATGGTGGATGTAGTTCTCGGGTTCGTAACCCCAAAATCCCTTAGCCACGGATCGCCCGTGTACGTACATGGCGAACTCGGCTGGTTGCTCCCAGGGATTGATCTTTGTTTCCATCTTATATCTTGTTAGCTTTCTGTTTCTGGTTTCTTTCCCTTCGTGAGTCGCTTCTTCGCTCGCTCACGCCCGTCTCTGATACCGACCGCCACCTCCGCTGTCTTGACCCTGATGATGAGCTCGCCGAGAGTGGCGTGGAGATTAGCCCCCTCCCTCTTGACAGAGGCCCTGAGGCCTGCCGTGCTCTCTCGGGTCTTCTTGATTCTCTCGGATATCTTAGCCATTTCGGCTGTTGCCTCTTGCAGTAGTTCGCCCTGCCTTTTGACGGAGGCTCTTAGCCTCCCCACCTCTAGGGCGAGGTAGCCGAGCGCCAAGAAGGTGATGAGCGTTAGTGCCATTATTGCTAGTGCCATGCTATACTATCTTGCTGTAGATTCTGATAGGGGTGTTTAGGTGGTGGATAGCCAAGAGGCCTGCATCTCGTTCCTCTTGGTTAGTTCGGTTTAGGTGGCGCTTGTCGATTGTAAGCCCGTGCTTTTTGCAGACCTCGACAAACTCCTCGTGGGTGATCTTTCGGTCTGTGCCCCTCCAGATCTTAGCGAGGGGGGGCTGACAGATGAGCGGGAATCCCTTGCGTAAAATAGCGTCCCTTATCACCTCGCCGATCATAGAGCACCGACCTAGGTGGTAGCCCTTTTTGGCGACTACTCGGTGGTTATCTCTTGGGGAGGTGTGCCAGTTGTGGGCGGTGCTCCAGATGTCCTCCACCACAAAGCGGTAGGTGTACTCGACGTCGAGATACCCCTGATTCACCTCCGTGCGAAACTCACTAAGGAGGTCTAGGATTGCATGCAGTGGGTTGGTCTCTAGGAGTATCTCCCTAGTAGCTAGGTCGATGCACGCCCAGCCCGAAGCTTCGGTGTCGGGGTCTATACCGATGATGAGGTTATGGGTTGGTTTACTCTCCATGCAGATTGCTTCTTTCGTCCGCTTATGGCGACCAGTGTGGATTTTCTCACACACTGGTCGCCGATTGATCGGTAGTGGATTACTTAGTGAGGTGCAGGAACTCGGGGGCTACGCCATACAGGGGTGTTTTCCCGTCCCACTTCTCGATGAACTTAGCGTAGAGCACTTCCTTCGTGAGCCCTCGGCTAATGATCAGAGCTTGCTGTGTTCGTAGCTCTTCCAGCTCGTTGCGCTTCTTCTGCTCTAGGATCTGCTGGTCAAGCACGGAGATATTGGTGTTCACCTCATTACGGCTGTCAATCTTCTCTCGTACCTTATTCGAAAACTCCAGCTGGGCGGAGAAGGTGATCAGGGTAAACCCTCGCTTCTTGAACTCCTGGCTGATGATCTCCTCCAGCTTGCGCTCGAAGGATAAGCTACCGCCATCGGCCATCAGGCTATCTGTCTTATGCTTTCGGCTTTCTTCCTTGATCAGGTCGTAGATACGTGGCTCTAGCACGTTGTCCTCTACGCTCGTTAGGAAGTCGTCTCCGTACCCGATATGCTTGTTATCGAACACTACGTCGACGGCTCGGTCTTTAGCTACTCGGTAGGAGTATGTCGGACGTGCTGAGAACTCTGTGTTGTCTGCGGCCTTTAGGCGTACGGGCGACTTGAACTCACCTCGTTGCTCGAAGAGCGGTACTTGGTACAGCTCCGATCCAGGCTGGATCGTCCATACTCGACCAGAGACTACTGAAAAATCTTCCTTCCCCGACTTGCCGTAGTTCTCCATGAGCACCCCAGCGTAGTTAGGTTCTACTCTTTCGCAGGCGCAGAGTAGTAGCGCCATGATCGCCAAGACGGCGAACTTACTTAGTTTCTTTACCATGATTTACTAATTCCTTAAAAGTTAAGGCCATAGGCCATATTAAGAGGGCTGAAGCTATGAGGATGGCCATGCCTATCCACACGCTGTATCGGTTGGCAACCTTTATCGCTGTGTAGATCATAGCCTGCTGAGCTATGATGATACCAGCTAGCTTGATGATCTTTCGGTTCATATCGTCTGGTTACGCTAGAATGGGAGGTCGTCGGCTACCCCTGCCTGTGGCGTTGCGGGCGCTGGAGCGACCGCCTGCTGTTGTGGATACGCTGGTGGTTGCTGGTAGGTGGGTTGTACCACCTGCGGGGCTTGAGGGTAGACTATGTTCCATGCTCGCACTTCGGCAAACCACTTACCCTCCCACTCTCGCCCGTCAATGTCAAGCGAGGCTGTGACATCCTGCCCGACTTGCAGGGGGAACCTGTCTACGTAATCCCCGAAGAGCTTGATGGGTACTTTCTTGGGGTACTGCCCGCCCGTTTCAAGGACGAACATCTGTGACTTCCATGGCTTACCAGCCTTAGAAACCCCCTCTTGCAAGGGTAGTATCTGGATGACCTTCCCAGTGATTTCTAGATTGTTCATGATCTCTATTTGTTAAAAGTTATTTCTCTGTTTCCTCATCTTCGGACACCGATATGATCAGCCCTCTACGCTTCCATTGGCCGAGCGACCAAAAGAAAGTGCAATCGTAGTTGTCCCAGCCAGACCTAGCGCCTGTATTTTGATCACGATCCCTGTTGATTTTCTGGTTGAGCAATTTCCTGTGGATTGACTTTGCGAGGAAGGGACACCCGGTGTCTTCCTTGTACTTTCGGATGCAGTCCATAACGGCGACCGTGGGGTTAGCCTTGATCATCTCATGCACCTCTTCGATCACCTGCATCGGGATCACGGGAGGGCCCTTCACGCCACCTCTATACTCAATGTACCTTGGGTGACTAGTAACCCTGCCTAGCAAATGCCCCTCAGAGCATACCTCATTGTACCGCTCTATAGCACTCCTCGTTGCATGCGTAGCTTTCATCCCAAAATCAATCACCAGCTTCAGGGCGTAGTCGATCACCTCATCTGGTATTCTGTTTTGATTGCCCATTAGTAGTAGCTCTTGTTTTGTGCGTTGATTAGCTCTGCTGTGTAGTAGGAGATGCGTCCGCTCTCGGCTCTACGTGCCTCCAATAGACCACGCTTGCACCATCGCTCTACGTTTGCCCGTCCGAACATCTTGTAGGCTCGGCTCTGGGTCATAGTGGGCTTGGCAAACGTATCGGATACTGCCTTAGCCATTATCCCCGCTAGGCTTCGCTGGAGGGGCTCGCTGGAGGCTATCGCCTGCTGTATATCCTCTTGTGTAGGTGTTCGCTTCATCTCATCGTCTTTTTATCCGCCAAGCTGGCGAAGTGTCTATCTACGTAGCTGGCGGAGTAGTTGCCCGACTCCTTATGGGAGAGATGCTGGGCGTAGTTCTCTTCCTCCATAGCGACCTGCCTCTCTCTCCAATAGGTGGCAAGCCACGTCATCATCGTGTGCGCCGTCAGCTGGCCGTACAGCTGTCCAAAGTCCATAGCCATAGCCCTCTCGGCGAAGATGGCCAGATCGTCCACGTACATATTGGGGTAGGTCGATATGATCCTTTCTATCATTGGGCGTATGAAGCTGGGGGGTATCGGCTGACCGAACCAATCATTCACCTCTATGAGGATCTTCGCCATCTGTGCGTAGAGCATGTTCTTGTCGTCGGGATCTCTATTGAGGAGGCAAAGCGGAGCGATCTCATCTTCGTCTATAGCTCTGGAGAGTATAGCGATCGACACCACACCGCTACCCTTGTCCCTTGAGGATAGCATCAGCGCCCGCCCGCATTTCATCAAAGGCATCTGCCCTTCGTCTCTTCTCTTCAGCTCTGTTGGGTTGGGAGGATTTGTGGGTAGCGATGATTTCATTGTACTTGCTGTTTAGTAGTGATGGGGAAAGGCGGTCTAGTATCCATTGGTCTCGGATAATGGCTAGGAACACGGGAAAGGCTTCGGCTATGTCTTCGTCACTGTCGGGATTGCCCTTGGCCTTCATAGCAGATCTGAGCTTACCGCCGAGGTCTTTTAGCGACCTCATCTCACGGGCGCTCCACACAAAGTCCATATTTGTGCGTCTGAAGAAGAAGCTATCGAAGTGTGGTTTTAGGAGGCTCGTGAGAGTGGGCGATTTTGCGGTTTTCGCTGGAACATTTTCTGGAACATTCGCTGGAACATGAACAGCCCGGCAACCCTTTGCTGGAGCGGTTTTCGCTGGAACATCTGCTGGAACATTCGCTGGAACATTTCCACCTACCAACCTACGTACCTGAGTGTGGGAAACACCCGCCCTCTCGCCTATCTCTCGTGTGCTCATTTCGGGGTGAGCCGTTCGGAGCGCACGAACGACAAAGGCCTTCACGTCGGTGTCGAGGATCACTATATCTTCCCTGCTTAGCTTCATATCTCAACTGTAAGAGCCACATAGTAGCTATTCACGGTGCGCCCGTAGCGTATCAGGCCGAGGCCGATAAGCTCTACCAGAGCCTTACGTACATCGCCCCAGGGTTCTGGAAGAGCTCCGTGGAGCTCGGCTAGCGTCAAGGCTAGGGGCATCTGGTTAAGATCCTTCTTCCTCCTTACCCTTCCCTCTACAGCTTCATAGAGCCTAGCCCCTAGGGGTGATATGCTCTTCGAGGCTTCGCTTGTCATAGTACACTCGGCTAGCGTTATGGTGCACGTACCGGTATTTCCCTGCCTTCCTACCCGAAATGAGTGTAGGCGAAGAGATACCTAGGAAATCGCACGCTTCACGCCCCGTCATCCAGTTCGACGGGTGGGTGTTCGTCTCTCTCGCTATAGCCTCCTTGGCTCTTTCGATAGCCTTTCTGGCGTTCTCTCGTCTCTGGTCTTCTGTAAGTCTTTCTAAATCCATAGTCTGATAGTTATCTTAGTCATCTTCGGAGAATAGGGCATCGAATAGCGTCGGGCTCATCACCCTCATCTCCGCCTCTCTTAGGTATGAGAGCCCGTCCCTCCAGTAGTCTTTGTTGAGCTCTGTGCTGAGCGCCCTTCTCCCCATATTGATTGCGCAATAGGGGACGGTCTGGATACCGCCGAAGGGGTCAAATACCAGATCCCCCTCGTTGCTGTACCTCGTGATAAGTCGCTCGACAATATCCAGCTGTAGGGGGCACACGTGCTTCACCCTGCCCTTCTGCGATTGTGCCGTGTTCAGCGTCCTCATTCGTGCCACGTCGTCCCAGATATGGTCTTTGTGACTGACGGGGTCGATGGCCATGAAGGTTTTAGGGAGCTTACCCACATCCTCTAGGTCTTCGGCTAGCTGAAGGTGTCTGCTGAAGCTGTAGATATGTTCCTCGCTGAAGCTTCGGAAGAGCGTGCGTATCTGGCTTATGTCGAGCTGGGCTATATCCTCTGGGGACAGCAGTCTGTCGCCAGAGCTCTTCCAGCTAGCGTGAGCGTCTAACTGCCAGCGTGCTAGGCTATACTTCTCTTTGTCCTTGACCACGGGCATATCTGCGTACGCCCTGCTAGTGTCTGTTGGGAGCTTTCGGAAGAGTAGCACGTACTCGGGGCACCCTACCCCCATCTTAGACCCGTCTTTGCACATCTCGGTATAGCCAAGGCGGTAGGTCTGGTTGTTCTCTCGCACTACGTCGGTGTCCACCGTTATGCGCCCCATATAGCGGAAGCCGTGTTTCATATAGTGGAAGACCGTCATCTCGCTGAAGGGGTCGATAGTGGGCATCCCGTCACCTGTAGCGTTTCCGAAGAGCACCCTGTCCTTGACGTGGATACACGCCAGTCGCCCAGGGCGAAGGATACGTAAGAGCTCAGGGGTGAGGAAGTCCATCTGCCTGAAGAAGGCCTCATTGTCCTCGTTGTGCCCGAAGTCGTTGTAGGTGGGAGTGTACTCGTAGTGATTGGAGAAGGGGATACTCGTCACGATGAGGTCTACAGAGTCGTCGGGCATCTGTTGACACTCTTGCACATTGTCGTTGTTGATAGCCCGCCAGAGCTCGCCCTTAGCCTCCTCACGATCTCCGAACATGAACCTCATGAGTCGCTCTTCGCTCTTGGTATGGTAGAGCCCATAGACACGGAGGAGCTTGACTAGGTTGCTGACCATCTGGTTGTGCTGTTCCCATTTATGCATGAAGCTCTTGAAGATCTCGGCCTCGCTCTCGGCGTACACCAGGTACAGATCTACGGGGTGCTTCTGCATGAAGCGGTGGATTCGGTGGACAGCCTGGAACTTGTCATTGAACTTGTAGTCGATGAACATGATCGCCTTATGGCAGTGGTACTGGAAGTTCAGCCCCTCACCGAGCATCTCAGGCTTAGCGGCGAGGTACTTCAGCTCCCCGTCCTTGAAGGCTCGTATCACCTCGTCCGCCTCATCGTCATCTTGAGATCCGTAGACCGCACGTGCCCCGGGGAGAGCTGAGCAGATCGCCCTACGCTCATCCTCTAGGTCGTGCCAGAGTAAGAAGTGATCACGCCTATTCTCTGGTCGGTTCACAATCTCCACCAGCCTCTCGATCTTATCAGATAGTGTGGCTCTACGCTCTTTCGCACCATCCTGAAGGGACAGCGCAGCGTCACGGAAGAGCTTCCCACGCCCGTCTCTGTCGAACTCCATCTCTCCAGAAACGCTAACCATCTCTTCGTGTACACGGAGCTCTGGGAGCTCGTACCCCTCATCAGGATAGCCGAGGTCGCTAGGCTTAGTAAGCACTAGAGCCCAAGAGCTCACCCACACCCAAAACTCGTCCTCCTTGTGTGGGTAGAGGGTGAGGTTGTTTGCCTTTGTGCTGTCTCTCTGGAAGAAGCGTGTGAGGGCTTGACCCGTCTCCATAACCCCGAGGTATCCTGCATAGTGGATAAGCTCTTTGTACCTGTTGGGGCTCGGTGTGGCGGTTGCCACGAAGCGGTATTTCACTCTAGAGAAGAGAGGTAGGAAGGTCTGGAAGGTCTTAGTCCCATACCCACGTAGCACACTCGCCTCATCGAGAGAGGTGGCGACGAAGTACGAAGGATCAATATCCCCATCACGTACCCGCTCGTAGTTGGTGACCATCACGTCGGTGGGGCACGCCTCTACCTCTGAGCGGTTTCGCACGTAGGAGACATCCATCTGGAGGTGCTTCGTAGCCTGCTCGGTGAACTCATGCACCACCCTCTTAGGGCAGACGATAAGCGCCTTACCGCCTTCATGCTTTACGATCAGTCGGAGTATCTCGAGCTGGGTGACGGTCTTCTGCATACCGAAGGAGCTGAAGATCGCCCTACACCCGCCACGGATAGCCCACTCTACGCTATCTTTCACGTGGGGATAGAGTGTAGGGGTGAGATCGCCCCTATCAATCTGGAAGCCACTTTCGTGACTTATGGCCATCTTCTCTCGGAGGAAGTCTATATAAGCTTGGGTATTGTCTGAACTCATTAGTTAGCTTTGATAAGCACGTTGGTTAATTTCCTGCCCCGTGACACAATTTGCCACATACCTCTATGGTCGGGGGAAGCATCTACCATCTTCAAGTCTTCGACCTTGCCGAAGTGCTGGTAAGTGCCACATAGGTCTACCACCCATGAGGCGGACTTGCTTTTATGAGGGCGGATAGCTCGCCCTACGATCTGATACCATAGGGAGAGGGAGCGTGTAGGGCGAGCTACGACGATTGTATCTAGCTCGGGGTAGTCGAAGCCTGTAGTGAGCGTGCCCACATTGGCTACCACACGCAATCGCCCTGCCTTGAAGTCCTCCAATATCTGCTCTCGCTCTTTCTTGGGGGTCTCCCCAGTAACCATAGCGGAGATGCCTGGGAAGTGACCTATCAGCTCTTCACTCTCTTCGATGAACTGAGTGAAGACTAAGATCCCTCGGCGGGGCACTTTGGCATTGTATAGGAGTCGCTCTACTACATTGGCGAGCTTGCCCGAGAAGCCCACACGCTTATACTCGTTACGTATGCTATGGTCTGTGAAGCCCTGCCCCGTGCTATTGACTCGGAGGCGGTCTATCCGTATCGTCTCTATGTCGTAGTAGTTGGTATTGGCAAGAAACCCCATCTGTAGGAGGTCGCTCACCTCGGTAGCGTGAAGCACCGTAGTGAAAAACCGCCCCTTGATGCGGGTGAGGAAGCGGAGCATAGATCCGAAGTTGCCTTGCCCGTCGGAGGTGCTGTAGAGTCTGTAGGGCGTTGCCGTGAGACCCACACAGCGTACCCCTCCGATAGACTTGAAGAACTTCATATACATGCTGTCGGGGGACTCATTCACCAGGTGCGCCTCATCCACTATCACGTAGCGGAAGTGCTTAAACTCCTCGGGCTTCTTGTACACACTCCCTATCATGGCGAAGGTTGCCTTACTGATGCGCTTCTGCCCACAGCTGGCCGAGTAGATCGAGCAGAATAGGAAGCCGTAGCTACACAGCTTCTGGTAATTCTGCTCTAGGATCTCTTTCGACGGCTGTAGTATGAGCACGTCCGTATCTAGGCGGTTCACAATGTCGGCGATCACTAGGCTCTTGCCCGACCCCGTGGGAAGGACGATTAGACCGTTACCCTTCGTCACCTCCTTATTCTCTAGGTAGCGCACAGCAGCATCAGAGGCTTGTTGTTGGTAGGGTCTGAGGGTGTACTGCATTGCTATAGGGGTTAGATCCAGCGCTTATTCTCTTCCACCTCACGTTCCATTGCGCCTATCAGAGCGTCTTCTTCGGGGCTGGGAAGGTAGATCCCAGCCTCCTTCACAGCCCAGTCTCTGAAGCGGTCTATCGCTGTGGTCATCTCTTTGGTGTTGAGATCTGCGCTAGAGCGTAGGGTATAGTAGCGCCCGATACCCTCACGCTCCTTCTCTTGAAGGAAGATGTCGGGGTTTACCTTGCGCTTGAAGAACTCCTGCTTGATATTCTCCATTCGCTCGCCATATTGGAAAGCGAAGTAGGAGAGTATCAGATGCAGGTAGCTATTTTGCTTGAGTGTTCGCTTGCCTCGCTTCTCGGTCAGCTCTACGAACATGCCCTGCCGTATTAGGAAGGAGCACCGCTCTTCAAACTGCCTGCGATCGAGCTCACGTGATAGGTCGAAGGTCATCGTAGTGTGATTTTAACATATCCCTTGCGAGTGGTCTGCTTGAGGTACTGAGAAGCAAGCTCGGGGTGATCCTCCTTGAAGCGTTTGCTGTCGAAGGTGTAGCTTGTGCTATCAGCTACCAGCGTTACGAGTAGCCTAGGTGTCTCCAGCTTCTTTACTCCGCTCTCTTCCATCCTGTTCTTGAGGATGTCTAGGGCCTCTTTTTTCTCTTCCTCTCGTCTGTCAATCTCTTCCTTCAGTCTGATTATCATCTCCTCTTGCTCGCTTATCTTAGCGAGAGCCATCTCCTCGGGAGAGTTAAACACAATAGGATTAGGAGTGATTACCTCTCCAGAGATATAGGCGGACATTACTCGCTCAATCTCTTCGTCTGTCTTACGCTCTACCTCTACGATCCTGGCGGTATCCCCACGAAGCCAAATCCCATATAGTCGGGATGAAGGTCGATCTAAGAGAATATTCTGCCGAACAAAGAGGTAGTCACAGAAAGAGAGTTGCCAAGAAAGGCTATCTGTGTCTAGCGTTGCCGTCGTCTTGATGTCGTAGAGGTTCCCCTGATCGTCTATGCAGTCAATCATAGTTGCTACTACCGACTCATCCGAAACGAGGTACTCGCTAGCTATCATCGTGATATTGTTTTCCTCAAGTAGGCGGTGGTAGTTTCGCGCCTCTATGCTGGAGAAGTCCGATAGTGACGAAGCACCTAGGAGGTTGATGTCCTCGCACTCATTGTGTATTGCCGTGCCACGCTCGGCAGCTTTAGCAAGCACCTCATCTGGAATACCTCTGTACTTATCAGGGAATAACACCTGCTTGATTATCGAGGTAACTCCAGATAGAACCACACCATCAGCCGACGTATATGTATGGCTCTGTTCGTCGAAGTGCACCGAAGATTTGTGAAGGTCTAGTAGGTTCATCTGCTTTCTGTCTTTGAAGTAAATACCGCTTTTAATCTGCTAGCCTCGCCCTTGACAGATCGGTCGTTCTGCATGTCTGGGGGAAGAGCCTTGTATCTTGTCTTGAGATCCTCGAGACTACTAGCTTGCGCTAGCTCATTGCAAGCCTGCTCTACCCTATCTTTGTAGTCTTCGCTTACCGTCTGGGGCTTGGGTTGAGGTGCAAGCTCGTATCTGTTTGTATCTGGATCTTTGTCCTCTCTGGTCGGGATGGTGAACAGCTGTAAAAGAGCGTACTTGAGTGCGATACTCATAGTCTTGTTCATCCCCTTGTCTCCGCTATCCATAGCCTCACCAACGACCACTGTAGTGATAGACGATCCATCGGAGGTCGTAAAGTGATGCCTGATGGTTGCTCTGGTGAACAACAGCACCGATCCATTTCGACCTTGCCGTTCTGTCACCTCGTAACTCACGATCTCGGGGATGATGAAGATCTCGCAATCTGCTAGGATCGAATGCAACTCATTGTACACATCATCAATACCTCGAAACTTGAAGCCCTGCTGTTGATTCGTGTTGCCTTTGGCGATAGCGCCTATCGCCTTGTTAGCCTTAGCTAAAGCAGCGTATATCATAGGAGCTTGAGGTGTGACCTCTTCGCTCTGTCCTTTTGTTGCCATATCTCTACCGGTGGTTAGTCGTTGCTTGCTGTCTCGGTATCCGCCTCTACGTGTGTCACCTCTGGGGCTGTATAGACGGGGCGGATGAAGTGGGCTAGGTTGGCTTGCAGGATCTCTTGGGCGTAAGCCTTAGCGTCCTCGAGGGTCTCAAAATCGCCACGGACAGGCGATAAACAGATCGAGATGGAGTAGGCGCTCTTTCCGTCCCTTTGCACCTCTCGTACCTTAGCGCCGATAGATAGGTGCACGCTTGATAGTACCGCCTCTGATACCACACGCTCGCCCCATTTGTCGAAGTCGGTGGGTGATAGGTCTACCCAGTTGAGCGGGCGAACCTTGAAAAAATCTCTTGCCATAGTAGTCTGAAATTTGGTGGGTTAAATGGTTGCTTACTTTGTCGGGCAGGGCGTACTTGATAGCGCCGGTAAGAGCGCTGAAGGGGTTTGCCGAACACCGCCCCGCCCTATTGTCTACTTTATGGTAGGCTTGCCCGTCACGGGTTTGCCTACCCCCATTCACAAAAAAACAATGGAGAAACTCCGGATCCCCCGCCCTACCTATGTAGTAGGCGGGCGGGGATTGGATGGGCGGTATCTGTTACCGCCAGAATGGTAGTGACATCAGATAGTCACTATCGTCTATGGCGTCTCTCAGGCTCTGACCTATATCATCAGCCAGTCTACGCTCTAGAGCGCCTATGTTTATGTCATCTAGGGCGGGTAGTGAGGGATCGTTGTAGCCGTTGGTGTACTCGACCTCTATGCTCACAGAGCACCTGCAACACTCATCTGCATAGGCGCTAACCTCGATCGTTAGTAGACCGCCTTCGTCAGAGTTGGGATCGTCCTTGACTTCGATCTCGCATGATGAGCTAGCACCTTCGTCGCAGTACAGCTCTATCCCGTAGGCTACATCTTCGATCAGGTCTACAATGCAGTCCCTAGTGAGGTCGGTGAACTTTACTTCTTTGGGTATCATCTCTATGTTTTCTTGCGTGCAGTGGCGCTGAGGCTAGTAGTCGTTGCCCATTGGGGCGAACATTTCACGAATGAAGAATGGGAGGAGTGGTGGAAAGACCACCTGAAAAAATGCACGCACGGGGTCATCTAGTCGAATACCCACAGCGTAGATGGTGAAGGATATTAGCGCAATCACCAGCGAAGCTCTGTAGGCTTGGTTCTTGCTCTTGGGGATGAGTCTCATGATTTCTGTGGTTTGTAGGGGTAGCCCACACGTGTGAGCGTTTAGGCTACCCATTTTTGTTTACTTCTTTGGACGCCAAGGCCATGGCCCCCCTGCTCTGCGTCGCTCAAGCTCTGCCAAGAGAATATCTAAGTTCGCCTTGCGCCTTTCGTATCGCTCTGAAGGGTATGGCAGATCGTGTGGCATAAAAGACAAGACATTATCGGGAGTCTTTAGGGCTATTTCTAATCGCTTTAGACCCTGACTCTCTACATTAATATAGAGCCGTAGCGTGTTATCATCCATTGCCCATGCCATCTCTTCGGTGCGCACTCTCTCGTTTCTGCTAAAGCTTGATGCTTTTGTGAAGCTCTTGTAATCGCCTTTCATGTCGCTCTAATCTTTAGCTGTTAGTACACGAGGTTGGCGACCTTGAAGCATCGCCACTCTTGACGCTCTGTGTCGTAGTAGACTTGACACGTTGGGTTGGGCTTTCTGTCAGCCCCCTTGGTCTCGGGGACTAGCTCGCTCTTCAGTGTGCCGTAAGCTTCACGGATTGAGCCGTCTACCTTTTGGTAGTAGAACTTGACAATACCCTTCTGCATTCGTGCGTGGAGCTTGATGTTTGCCCATGCTGTTTTGAGAGCCTCTGAGAGGCTGAAGCCGTTACGCTTGACGAACTGCCAAGCCAGCGTGAATACCCTGCTTAGGGTGCTCTTTCTTTCGGTGCTCATTGTCTTTTGTTTTTTTTTTGCTGTGAATGATTGTGAGTGCGCTTGCAAGCCCTTTGCGAGGGGCGGGGTTGCCAGCCTCTGCGTTCATCACCCTCTAGGGGCTTCACCGCTTATGCTGGGTCAGCGCTTAGCACGATAGGTCTAAGCTTGCAAGCTATATTGTTAGTCACTTGTGGGCTCGTCGCCCACGTTGATTATCTCTGTTGTTGCCGTATCAAATATGTCAAAGACCTCTGCTGTAAAGGGGCTTGATTGCTCTTGCCTTATCTTTACACTGCAAAGATACAACAAAAGTTCTAATTACAAAACATTGGTTCTTATTCTGCTCTCGATTTCTACGTATATTCTTGATAATCAGCTATAAAAAAGTTTTATTCCCCATTGGCGGATAAGCATAAAAGCACCAAAAACGAGAAGAACACACCCTAATACGGCACGTATCCGCATCGTGCGTGCGCACGTATTACTATGGTTTAGCGTGACTTTCTCGGGGATTTTGAGCACCTGCACCTTTAAGAGGGGTAAAGGTTTCGGATGTTTTTCGTAGCTTTGCGGAGGATAAGACAGACCACAGCAGATCGGACATGGAATGGACGTACACAGCTATCAGCATCCTTGTTGGGATACTAGCTTCGATACTAGCGGTATCGGTGGGCTGGCAGCTATGGACGGCCATATCATTCGACGCTGTTAGGGGGAGAGTAACCAAAGAGATAGACGCACTCCAGGAAGAGGCACGTAGCCTAAGGAGCTCAATAGACAAGCTCCACAGACAGGTAGACCGAGAGAATAAAATCAGGTGGATATACTGGCATCACTGGGAGGAAGGTGGCATTAGCGAGCCAGCCTACATCAAAGCAAACGAAGAGCGACAGAGGAACAACCAGATATTTTTCCTACTGAGGGCCCTGGAGCAAATCGCCCAGCTATCTGACGATAGCATCCTCCCCGAGATGGATAGGGTCTGGGCTCAGTACATGGTGGCTATAGTGGATAACCTTCACTTCCTCACCATTGGGTGGTCAATAGGATACGGAGGTGTAGATATAACACTCTATGATCTGGGGAGCGTATTCCACGCACTTGCCCGAATGGAGCTATTCCCCATGGACAGCGAACCTCATTTCTCCCAAGCTAGAGAGTACATAGCGAAAGCTATAAGGAGTACCAGAGGTAGGTAAAGCATATAACTCCCGAATAAGGGATATAACATGCTAAGAAGATTAACAGCAAGCTCAAGAGAGAGCTTCTGAGCCATAAAGCCCCCTTACCCATACGGGGCTGTTCTTCCAGCTGTCCGTATGGTTTCGGGAGCTATGGTAGTAGGATTTCCAGCAGTGCCCTGTCGGTCGCCCCGTCACCAGTTCCGTGAGGTATCCACCCCTCGACGGAACATTTACCAGCTTTTCGCCCCGGTGATGGGCTGTCCCCGCATCTGGCTTCTCGCCCTGCGACCCCTTTGCGGACTCCTTGCGTAGGTCTTTCACCTAGGCTACTTCGAGGGGTTCAATCGACACTCCCGAACGTTCGTCTAACACCGATAGCTGAGTGGCGATATTCTCTAAAAAAAGAGTACCTCCCCCAAGGTCGTCGCCCCGACCAAGGAGAAGGTATTGATATTTCTTTCTTGCCGACGCTAGGACGGCTTCCTGCTGATGGGCGAATCAGCAGTACAAAGATAGAACAAAAGTTCTAATCCGCAAGCATGGACACGAAGATCATAAAGCCACCTCCACTAAGAGAGGCATATAATTACCTTCGGAGCAAGGGAATAGTACATACACAGACCAACATAGCGGAGAAAACGAAGTACAATAAATCCGCCGTCTCTCAAGCGCTGGCGGGAGTAGAAGCGTATGTTACGAGCAACTTTGTCCAGACTTTTAATGAGGCATTCGGTGGACTCTTCAACGAAGACTACCTCCTCCGTGGAGAAGGGACACTGCTCAAAGACCAGCCCCTGGACAGCCAGCCTCCCAAGCCATACAGAGCCCCCTCTGAGGTAGAGGCTATCGCCTCGGGCTCTCGCACCATACAGAGGCTACCTATCATCCCCATCGAAGCCCAAGCGGGTATAGGGAGGGGCTTCCTCTACGACCGAGACCAGTCCCAAGACCCAGCAGACGTGTGCGCCGAGTATGAGACCATGGAGGTCGTGCTAGAGCGTGAGACCTCAGATAGGTATAAACTCTTCCGTGTCAAGGGGGACAGCATGACGGACGGGTCTCTACGCTCCATCTGTGCCGGTGACGTGATCCTCTGCCGTGAGGTCTACCCAGAAGATTGGAGCTTCGGACTCATCAACAACAGATACCCGAACGTGGTAGTCGTAATCGAAGAGGAAGGGGTGCTGCTCAAGCAACTCACCAAGCACGATAGAAAGAACGGCGCTATCTCCCTGCACTCGCTCAATAGCAAGTATGAAGACTTCACGATAGACCTCTCAAACGTACGTGCATTCTACTACGTGGAGCGTATCATCGACCGAAGTATGTCGCAATGGTAACCAACTAAACTCAATAGCAATATGGGAACAACTTCTACCAATTCAGAAAGCCCCTATCAGAAGCTCCGCGTATGGGGCTACGTCTTCTCCATAGGTCTTACGGCCGTGTGCCTTGTCGCATTCCTATGCACTTGCGTGGATAGCCAAAAGATCTACAACGAACACTACGACGTGATACGTGTAGATAAGGTATTCAACCCCGTTAGCCTCGTCTATCTATTCTCCTGCATTCCATCACTCGCCTTCGGTTGCCTCTTCTCTGTGGTAGCACGTATTGGCGAGAATGTGCAAGCTATGAAGGACGCACAAGGTGGCAACGAAGCCGTGGAAGCTGGCAGTGCATCCCAGAAGAAAGAGGGGGATATTAGCAATACGCTCCTCATTGTAGCCGCTGTTGTTATTGTCGTTGTCGTAACTCTTGTTGCTACACTCGGGTTACTCAAATAGCTCCACCACCTGACTAATCAACTTACACCTAACAGATAAACCACTCTGTATCAACCAGCCCCACCTGACTCATAATCAGGGAGTCCTTGGTTCAAGCCCAAGTGGGACCACCGCAGGGGAAGACCCTAAAGAAGCGTAGGCTACAAGCATCGAATCTGCTTGTAGCCTACGCTTTCTTTGTACGCTATATCAAGGTCGGTGCGGGTGGTAGATTCTCTTAGGCTTCGGTCGGGAGGATCGAAGGGCTCTGCACTTTGTCGGTATTCCCTAGGCTTGTACTACCTTTGTAAGGCTCTCAGATGAGCCACAACGCTACAAGACAATGCTTATACGACGATCTCTATCCCGTCTATCTTTAGTCACCTGGGCACTCACGGCCTTCAGCCTATCGGCCCAGAATGTTGAGCCTACGAAGGAGGACTTTGTGCGCCAAGCATCTCGCCTAGATAGCTTGCTCGCCGAAGGGACGGAGTATTATATCCCGACCCCTATCTCTAGCCCAAGCCTTCTGGAGCTCAAGGCTCAGGCTCCTAGCCACTCACTACAGCTACTCGACTTCTATCGCCTAGGCGGGCAGGATACCTATACGCCCATGCGCTCGGCTCTACTTCCCTCACTCATCCTCCCTCGAAGGGACAAGCGTAGCTCCTGGATACTCTCCCGTGGGAAGGGGCTTCGTATCGTCGTACCACCGAATGACTACCTACAGCTCGGCAAGCCTCAGCCGTGGGATCGTCTTCCCCTTGATCTCGAGGGGCTACAGAGCGCTATCTACCCCACGAGTCAGCGTCTACTTGCCTATCTGGGGCAGGGTGACTACGATGGACGGAGCAAGCAGGGACCGCGTCGCCCCAAGACACTTGCCCTAGCTCGTCCTAGTGGAGGCTCCATAGAGCGAGCCCTCACCCACTATACCCAAGAGTCCAAGCCACAGAGTCTACAGCTCCCCCAAGAGCGGAACTATGAGGTCCTGAAGCAACGTCACTGGATCCCCTCACTAGAGAGCAGTATCCAGTTCTCCCAGAACCGAGTCTCGGACAACTGGTATAAGGGGGGTGCCTCCAACCTTAACCTCTACATGCGCAATTACTTCGGTCTACGCTACGTCACCGAACGTGTCCTGTGGAACAATGAGATAGAGAGCCGTCTGAGCATATATAATGCCGAGAAGGACTCCGTCCATCGCTACCGCATCGCCGATGACCTCCTTCGTCTTGGCTCCAATTATGGGATACGAGCCTGGAACAAGGTCTACTACACCCTCGATGCAGAGCTACGCACCCAGCTCCTCCAGTCCTACCAAGAGAATAAGACCAGCATACAGTCGGAGTTCCTCGCTCCCTATACGATCAACGTGGGGCTAGGTATGAAGTTCGACTACTCGATGGTCTCTACCAAGGTCTACGGACGTGCCTTCAACTTATCCGTCAACGTGGCACCTATCTCCTACACCTACCGAGCCACGACGAAGAAGCACATTGATCTAGCGCGACACGGACTCAGCGAGGATATGCTCTGGTACCAACGGGTCGGCTCGACGGTACGTGCTAATTGGCAGTGGAAGATGAATATGAATATCACCTGGACGTCACGCTTCTACTTCAACACCTCCTACCAGCATGTCGAGGCCGAATGGGAGAACACGCTAGACATGGCGCTGACACGCTTCTTCTCCACCCGCCTCAATCTCCAGCTCCGCTACGACGATGCCGTACGTCCCGCCTCAGGATGGAACAAGCATCTCCAGTACAATGAACTATTGAGCTTCGGCTTCAACTACCGACTCTAAACCTCCTCCTCATCAGCGACCCTCTTCCTTGCCCTCCCCGTGCTTCCCTTTCCGAAGACACAGGGAGGGCAAGCTACATTTGCTCACTATCTAGAGAAGTGTGCAGAGTGACTGAAAAGCCCTATCTTTGCTCCATAATCATCACTGGAACAGGAACTCTCTAGACATAATGATCGCAAAGAACTTAATCTCACTCTTCGAAGATAGCTTTAAGCAACACTGGGCTCTGCCCGCCATGACAAACTACGAAGGTCGCTCCTACACCTTTGGGGAGATGGCCGAAGCCATCGATGAGTGGCACCTCTTCTTCGCTAGCCAAGGGCTACAGCACGGCGATAAGGTCGCCTTGATGGGCAAGGACTCCGCCGAGTGGGCGATCTTCTTCCTCGCTGTCATCACCTATGGAGCGGTCATCGTACCCGTGCTCCAAGACTTCCCCCCTGCCGATGCGATGCAGATCATCGATCACTCAGAGTCGAAGATCCTCGGGATCAACCCAAGTCTCTGGGAGGGGATGAACGCTGTGGGCATCCCTCAGGTAGCGACCATCCTCGACTTCCAGGAGGGGCATGTCCTCCATGCCTCCGCAGGCACCGCTGAGGTAGAAGCACAGCTCCAGCAGGCTAAGGCGGATCATCGCACCCGCTTCCCCCAAGGGATGCGTCCCGAGGACGTCTCCTACTACCAGACGCCCAACGAGGACCTCATGGTCCTCAACTACACCTCAGGTACGACGGGCTTCAGCAAGGGTGTCATGCTCTCGGGGAATAACTTCGCAGGCAACCTCACCTTCTGTATGGAGCGCAAGATCATCAAGCCGAGCGAGACGCTTCTCTGCTTCCTCCCCATGGCTCATGTATATAGCTGCATGATCAACCTCTTCCTCGCCATGGCCACGGGGACGCATGTCGTGATCCTCGGGAAGGTCCCTTCGCCCAAGATCCTCGGAGTCGCCTTCAAGAAGGTACGCCCCACAGTGGTCATCTCCGTCCCCCTCGTCCTTGAGAAGATCTACCAGAACACCCTACAGCCCATCCTCAAGAGCAGTAAGGTACGCTTCATGCTCGCCATCCCCGGTATCCGTGAGATCGTATACCGCAAGATCCGTAAGCAACTTACAGAAGGGCTGGGAGGTGCCTTCCGTCAGGTGATCGTCGGTGGTGCTGCCCTCAACCCCGAAGTCGGAGCCTTCCTCAAGCGTATAGGCTTCCCCATCACCGTCGGCTATGGGATGACCGAGTGTGCTCCGCTCATCTCCTACGTCGATGCCCGAGAGTGGCGTCTACGCTCCTGCGGTCAGGTACTCCATCCCTATATGGAGGCACGTATCGCTCCGCTCGAACAGCACGAAGGCTCCGAGGGCACTCACTCCGAAGAGATCGGTGAGATCCAAGTACGAGGTGAGAATGTCTGCATGGGCTACTACAAGAACCCCGAGCAGACCAAGGCGCTCTTCACCGAGGATGGCTGGCTACGCACAGGGGACCTAGGCACGATGGACCAGGATCACTTCCTCTACATCCGTGGCAGATCGAAGGCCATGCTCCTAGGGGGGAATGGTCAGAACATCTACCCCGAAGAGATCGAGGCGAAGATCGGGATGCTCCCCTACGTACAGGAGAGCCTCGTCCTGATGCGCCAGGGTAAGCTAGAGGCGATCATCGTCCCCAACATCCAGCTCATCGAGCAGAAGGGGCTCTCTCTGGAGGAAGCTTGGCAAGAGATCCAAGCCCAGCGCTCCACCCTCAACGAGCAGGTAGGTAGCTATGAGAAGATCCAGCGCTTCGAGCTACGCACAGAGCCCTTTGAGAAGACTCCCAAGCAGAGCATCCGTCGCTACTTATATAAGTAGCAGGTTAGCTCTTCGCTCCCTATCAGCGGTCTGTCGTATCTTTACGCACCTGCTCTCGGGTGCCGACCTATGAGTATCACGCATCACAATACACAAGTAAATCTATGAAGCAACTTCTAAAGAAAGGCCTCGTCCTCGTAGCTGCTGCTCTATCCCTTGGTCACGAGGCTAAGGCGGATAAGGGTATGTGGCTCCTGAACGAGCTGACGAAGGAGAACATCGCCCAGATGAAGGAACTGGGCTTCCGTCTCCCTATCGACTCCCTCTACAGTCTAGACAAGCCCAGTGTCGCCAATTCGGTGGTCATCTTCGGCCGTGGCTGTACGGGTGTCACGGTCTCCGACAAGGGGCTCGTCTTCACCAACCATCACTGTGGCTTTGACGCCATCCAGTCACAGAGTTCGGTCGATCATGACTACCTCCGTGATGGCTTCGTCTCTCAGAGCTTCCAGGAGGAGCTCCCCATCCCAGGGCTGACCATCAGCTACCTCTCCGCTATCCGTGATGTCACGAAGGAGATCCTCGCTAAGGTGAAGAAGCCCAAGGATGAGATCGACCGCCTCAGCCAGATCCGTAAGATCTGCGAAGGCATGGAGAAGGCAGAGTCCGCTCGTCTGAAGAGTCAGCACAAGCTCTCCATCATCCGTCCCTACTACGCCAACAACAAGTACTACCTCATCACCTATGATGTCTTCAGCGACATTCGTCTCGTCTTCGCTCCTCCAGGATCGGTAGGGAAGTTCGGTGGTGATACGGACAACTGGATGTGGCCTCGCCACACGGGTGACTTCTCCGTCTTCCGTGTCTATGCTGGCAAGGACAATCAGCCTGCTGACTACAGCAAGGACAATGTACCCTACACCCCCAAGTACCACGCTACGGTATCTACCGAAGGCTATGAGAAGGGCGACTATGCGATGACCATCGGTTTCCCTGGCTCGACCTCTCGCTACATCCCCTCCTTCGCTGTAGAGAACCGCATGAAGGATCAGAACGAGCCCCGCATCGAGGTACGTGGTATCAAGCAGGATATCTGGCGTGCAGCGATGAATGCCGATCAGGCTACTCGCATCAAGTATGCATCTAAGTACGCTCGTAGCTCCAACTACTGGAAGAACTCCATCGGGATGAACAAGGCCCTCGTCAAGCTCGGTGTCCTCGACCAGAAGCGTGCCGAAGAAGCTTCCTTCGAAGAATGGGTAGCAGCCTCCGGCAAGAAGGCTCAGGCCTACAAGGGCATCCTCAAGGAGATGGAGGGTGCTTACAAGAAGCTCGGGGCTATCGAGCGTCAGTCCATGTACCTGCGTGAAGCCCTCATCGGCGGTACGGAGATCGTATCCGCTGCTCGTGGCATGGATGATCCCGCTATGCTCAAGAAGCTCGCAGGTAAGACGAAGGAAGAGCTAGCGAAGAGCCTGGACAAGTTCTACAAGGACTATGTCCCCGCCCTCGACCAGCAGGTACTGCCTGCTATGCTGGATATCGTCCGTCAGCGTGTCGACGCTAAGCGTGTCGCTCCTATCTTCGACGTCATCGACAAGGAGTACGGGGGGGATACCAAGGCTTATGCCGATGCCCTCTTCGCTAAGAGTGTCATCCCCTACAAGGATAAGCTCATCGCCACGCTCCACCAGCCTAACGCTCTAGAGATCCTGAGCAAGGATCCCGCTGTCCAGCTATCTAACGAAGTGTGGGCGATCTACACGGGCTTCTCTGCCGAACTGAAGCCTCTCTACGAACCGATCGATCGTGGCAACCGCCTCTACTTCGCCGGTCGTCAGGAGCAGAACCCCTCCAAGCCTATGCCTAGCGATGCGAACTCTACGATGCGCATGAGCTACGGTACGATCAAGGGGTACAGCCCTGCAGACGCTGTCGAGTACGACTACTTCACCACCAGCCGTGGTATCCTCGAGAAGAATAACCCCGAGTCTACGGAATTCAACGTCTTCCCCTCCTTCCTCGATCTGATCAAGAAGGGTGACTGGGGTCGCTGGGCAGACAAGAAGGATGGTCAGCTCCACGTAGCCTTCGTCTCGACGAACGACATCACCGGGGGTAACTCCGGTAGCCCCATGTTCGACAAGAATGGTCGTGTCTTCGGTCTTGCCTTCGATGGCAACTGGGAAGCGATGAGTGGGGATATCGAGTTCGAGCCCAACCTACAGCGCACCATCGGCGTAGATATCCGCTACGTCCTCTTCACCATCGACAAGTGGGGTAAGTGCCCACGTCTGATCGAAGAGCTTAGCCTCCGCTAAGGTTCTTCCCTTACAGCCACAGCAGGCGCCCCGAGCAAGTATATAGCTTGCTTGGGGGCGCCTGCTCTCATTTTACCCACGGGTACGATGCCCCCACCCCATCCTCCACCCTACGACAGGCCAGCACCTCATCCTGCCACGGGAGCCCACCCCATACATGGCTCAGGCACCCACCCCATCATAGCGGACGCCCCTCCCCTATATCATTATCCCTTCCTTCGACAAGGTCATTCCCTCTCCTTCCCCAAGGTCATAGCCCCCCTTCGTCGGGGTCGTTTCAGCTTCCCCTCCAAGGCTATTTTCTCCCCTCTTTAAGGCTCCTCCATTCCTCTCCCCCAAAGTCGCTTTCCACCCCGCCTCTTCGCCCCTTGTATCCAGAGGCTTTGACGGGGCTAAAAAACGACCCACGGTAGGTCGCCGAAAAAACCTACTGTAGGTCGTGATGACGACCTACTGTGGGTCGCCTCGGCGACCTACTATAGGTCTCTTTTTGGGGTATCTCTAGCGAGGGCGAAAAAGCATGGAAAAAGGGGGTGCTGGAGAGCGGTCGGAGCGACACCATTCTTCCCCTCTGCTTCCGAGAGGAGTCGCCTTCCTCTTCCCTCAAAACTAACCATTTGAAAATCCCTGCTTTTTTAGTAGTTTTGCTAACAATTGTCCGCTCATTCATCAAGACAAAGACCCTACATGCAACGATTAGATCGCTGGATAGCATTCCTCGGACTTATCCTGATCTCTGCCGCCTCCCTTAGCGCTCAGACCCGAGTCCGACGCTACGACGTGACGAAAGAAACAGACTACGGTATCGTCTATCGTCTGCCACAGACAGAGATAGAGGTCGTACTCACCGTGCGAGAGCTCATCTACACCCCTGGGGTCCTCGCCTCCTATGCGGATAGATACCTCAATAAGAAGGCTTCGGAGACACCTGCTCATACCTATGAGCTCCTCTCTAGTGAACTACACACCATCGGACGCCCTGACTCCGCCCATCAGTACCTCGTCGTCTTCGACAAGAAGACGATAGCCCCCTTCGTCAAGCTCACCGATACGGGTATCCTCTATTCGATCAATGGAGGAGAGGAGCTCCCCAAGAGTCTCTCCACCACTCGCCCAGCTACCCAGCTCCTCTCTCAGAAGAGTAGCGACACGGCACTACCCGCCCTAGCTCGTGAGTACGCTCAGGCAGGCTCCAAGGCTAAGCAGGCAGAGATCGCCGCAGGCTATCTCTACGACCTAAGAGAGAATCTGATGAATATCGTCACGGGCTCGGTGGACAATATGCCCAAGGACGGAGAATCCATGCGCTTAGCCCTCGACCAGCTACGTACTGAGGAGCGTCGCACACAGCGCCTCTTCCTCGGAGATACCACAGAGCGAGTCACCCAGTACGTACTGCGCTATACCCCTTCCGGCCAGGAACTGAAGGACTATGTCCTAGCACGCTTCTCCCCCGTCGCAGGACTCACCTCAGCGGACGACCTCAGCGGAGCACCGATCCGCCTGAGCCTTCGTATCCTCGAGCACGCACCTGAGCTGAGTGACAAGGAGCAAAAGAAGAAGGACAAGATGCTGGAGAATAGTATCGTCTATATCCAGCCTGGTGAAGCGCTCGTCTCCATCAGCTACGAGGGCAAGACACTCACGGAGGGGAAGCTCCGACTTGCCCAGCTCGGAGCACCACAAGCACTGGCACCGAAGATGCTTAACCTCAATCCCTCCAGCACCACATCTATCTACTTCGATATCCGCTCAGGTGCTGTCCTAGACATCCGTCAGGAGTAAAGTGGGCGTAGAGCACACACCCACAGCTTATCCAACTAAGGAATAAGGAATTACTTAACAACAATACTCATCCTAACAACCCAAACTTATGTTTAAGAATCATCCTAAGGGATTGATCGCAGCCTCTCTCGCGAACATGGGAGAGCGCTTCGGCTTCTACATCATGATGGCGATCCTGACGCTGTTCATCTCAGCCAAGTTCGGTCTGAGTGAGCAGGTGACAGGGTATGTGTACTCGGCCTTCTACGCCTCGATCTACCTCCTAGCGCTCGTCGGTGGAGTCATCGCTGACAGATCTAAGAAGTACAAGGCTACGATCGTGACGGGTCTAGTCGTCATGGCCCTTGGCTACGTGCTGATCGCTATCCCCACGCCTACACCAGTACCCAACCTACCTCTCTACCTCACGCTCACCTGCGTCGGGCTCGGAGTCATCGCGTTTGGGAACGGCCTCTTCAAGGGGAATCTGCAGGTGCTCATCGGGCAGATGTACGACAATCCTCTCTACCAGAGTGCTCGTGACGCAGGCTTTCAGATCTTCTACATGTTCATCAATATCGGGGGGATCTTCGCCCCATTCATGGCTGTAGGGATCCGCAACTGGTGGCTGAGCCACAATGGCTTCGACTACAGCGCTGAGCTCCCAGCTCTCTGTCATCAGTATCTGCGTGAAGGCGACAAGATGCCTCAGCAGGCGCTTGAGAACCTGCAGAGCCTCATGGGTAAGGTATCCGGTGGTCAGACCTTCGCTAGCCTAAACGACTTCGTCAATCAGTACCTCGAAGTCTTCAGCCGTGGCTTCCACTACGCCTTCATCGCTGCTGTAGTGATGATCTGCGTATCCATGGTGATCTTCCTCGTCAACCAGAAGAAGTTCCCCGATCCAAGCAAGAAGGAAGTCGCTACCAATGGTGCAGTAGCAGGCAAGGAAGAAGTCCAGATGAGCGCAGCCGAAATCAAGCAGCGTATCTATGCGCTCTTCGCAGTCTTCGGCGTCGTCATCTTCTTCTGGATGTCCTTCCACCAGAATGGTTACTCGCTGACCTACTTCGCTCGTGACTATGTAGACCTAAGTGTCATCAAGATCGACCTAGGCTTCACGCAGATCAAGGGCGCTGAGATCTTCCAGTCGGTGAACCCCATGATCGTGGTCTTCCTCACCCCCGTCGTGATGTATGTCTTCGGCCGTCTGCGTGCTAAGGGCAAGGAACCCTCTGCTCCACGTAAGATCGCTATCGGGATGGGTATCGCTGCTCTAGCCTATGTCTTCCTCATGGTATGCTCACTCGGTCTGCCCGAACAGAGCACCCTCGGGTCGATGAGCGAAGCAGCTAAGCACGACATGCTACTCACCCCTTGGGTCATGGTAGGGATGTATTTCATCCTCACGATGGCAGAGCTCTTCATCTCACCTCTTGGTCTCTCCTTCGTATCTAAGGTCGCTCCTCCTCATCTCCAGGGAGTCATGCAGGGTGCTTGGCTAGCAGCTACGGCTCTAGGGAACTCCCTCCTCTTCATCGGTGGTGTCCTCTACACGAGTGTACCTCTCTGGGCTTGCTGGCTGGTCTTCGTCGGAGCTTGCGCTGCCTCGATGATCACGATGCTTGCCATGGTCAAGTGGCTGGAGCGTGTCGCTAAGTAAGAGCTACCACCGATCACTAGCATACACTACTAAGGACTGCGATGCACCCCGATACTACTTCACTACAGACTGCTAGCAGGCTCTGCTTCCGTCGCTGGACACGGAGTCGAGCAGCCGTCTTCCGTAGTCTAGGTCAGTACGTCACGATCGGGCATCTAGCACTCAACGTACTGGAGCGCCTGGCAGGTAAGAGCTCTTCGCTCACAGTCCGTATATCTACGCTTGGTCTTCTCCGCACAGAGGAGCAAGAGGAGCTACAGGAGGAAGCGCTTGAGAGCGCTCGCTTGCTCGGTCTTGTGACGCTAGGACAAAGCCCTTCGCTGTCACTAAGCACCGGAGAAGCTGGTAGCGACCTCGGTAGCACCAAGCATCCCACTACTTAAAGCGTTGCCTCATCACCCTGCTCTACCTAAGAGCACGGGGTGATGAGGCAACGCTTCTTTATGTACCCACCCGATTTATCACCCACAGACAACTATGATCCAAGACATCAAAGCACGTATCCTCTCCGGAGGTGAGATCACCGAAGACGAGGCGCTTGCTTTGCTCTCCTCCCCGAACAAGGAGGAACTCTACCAGGCAGCACACGAGATCACCGAGCACTTCATGGGCAATGCCTTCGACACCTGCTCGATCATCAACGCCAAGAGTGGTAATTGCCCAGAGGACTGTAAGTGGTGCGCCCAGAGTGCTCACTATGCCACTTCGGCGGAGCGCTACGCAGTAGTTAGCCCGAGTGCTTGTGTAGCCCAAGCCACCTACAATCATAAGCAGGGCATCGGACGCTTCTCCCTCGTGGCAAGTGGTCGTAGACAGACCGACAGAGAGATCGATATGATGTCCGTCAGCTACCGTGCCATCAAGCGAGCTAACCCCGATCTCAAGTGCTGTGCTTCGCTAGGCCTACTCTCCGAGCCCCAACTTCAGAAGCTCTTCGACAGTGGAGTCACGACCTACCACTGTAATATGGAGACCGCTCCAAGCTACTTCCGTGAGCTCTGTACGACACATACCCAAGAGGACAAAGAAGCTACGCTAGAGGCTGCACGGCGTGTCGGCATGCGCATCTGCTGTGGTGGTATCATCGGTATGGGCGAAAGTCTACGCCAGAGGGTCGAACTAGCCTTCTACGTCAAGCGTCTCGGGAGCTACAGTATCCCGGTGAACATCCTCCAGCCTATCGAAGGGACGCCCCTCGGTACATCGACGCCACTGAGCGAAGATGAGATACTCTCGGCTATCGCTGTCTTCCGATTCGTCAACCCGAAGGCTTATCTCCGCTTCTCAGGTGGCCGTGCTCAGCTCTCTGCCGAGACACAGCGCCGGGCGATCTATGTAGGGATCAATGCCGCCATCACAGGCGATCTCCTGACGACGATCGGTCGCCAAGCCGAGGAGGATATGCAGATGATCCAGGAGTGTGGTAAGGTCACGAGCCAGGAGGACTGGGAAGTTCACTATAGCCACTAGGCAGTAGAGCCGATCGCTTCACTATGGCACAGGGCGTACTACTCACATTCGTTCTCTATCTGCTCTTCCTCTTCCTGATCACTCGGCTGACACGTCGGGAGGGAAGTAATGCAGACTTCTTCCTCGCAGGGCGTACTACCCCCTGGTGGATCGTCGCTATCGGTATGCTTGGCGACTCGATCTCGGGGGTCACTTTCGTATCCGTCCCCGGGATGGTACGAGGGATGGACATGACTTACCTACAGCTCGTCATGGGCTTCTTCGTAGGCTACATCGTCATCGCCTATGTCCTCCTTCCCCTTTACTACCGACTGCAGCTCGTATCTATCTATACCTACCTCGAGCAGCGCTTCGGTCGGCACAGCTACCGCACGGGAGCGCTCTTCTTCTTAGTATCAAAGCTCTTCGGTGCTGCGGCGAAGCTCTTCCTCATCACACTGATCCTACAGCAGCTGGTCTTCGCACCACTGGGCGTCCCCTACCCAGTGACCGTCATCTCGGTGGTAGCGATCATCTGGCTATATACCCAGCGTGGGGGGATGGGTACCATCATCTGGACGGACGTCCTTCAGACGGCGTGCCTTGTCCTTGCCCTTATCCTGATCATCTATGTGGTATCTACGGAGCTCGGTCTAGACGTACCGGGCATCGTACGTCTCGTACGCCAAGATCCACATAGCCGTATCTTCGTCTTCGATGACTGGACAAGTCCCCTCTACTTCTGGAAGCAGATCGTCAGCGGTACCTTCATCGTCATCGTGATGACTGGGCTGGATCAGAACATGATGCAGAAGAATCTCACCTGTCGTACCCTACGAGAGGCTAGGACAAATATGCTGACCTATGGCTTCGGGTTCCTGCCACTCAACCTCCTCTTCCTCGTACTCGGGATCTTACTCCTCCACTATGGAGAAGCTCATGGGCTGACACTCCCCGAGCGAGGGGATGATATCCTGCCCTTCCTTGCCTCTGGCCACCTAGGCTCTTGGGTGCTGATCTTCTTCACCCTGGGGATCACAGCGGCCTCCTTCTCTAATGCCGACTCCGCTCTTACCAGCCTGACGACCTCGGTCTGTACTGATCTGCTCGGGATGAAGCTCGAAGGAGACGAGACGAGTCAACGTAAACGCTGGTGGATCCATCTAGGGATGTGCGTCGCCTTTGCCCTGATGGTCCTCTTCATCGGCAGTATACAGCAGAGTTCGCTACTCAATACGATCTTCACCGCTGTCTCCTATACCTACGGACCTCTCCTAGGACTCTACGCCTTCGGACTATTCACTCGGCGGGGCGTACGTGATCATCTCACCCCCTATCTGTGCCTACTCTCGCCCTTCGTGAGCTATGGTGTCTCGCTCACTCTCGAGACCCTCTGGGGCTACAAGGTCGGCTATGAGATCCTGCTCTTCAATGGGCTCTTCACCTTCCTCGGGCTGTGGCTCCTGCGTGATCCCGAGAAGAAGGAAGTACTCGTATAATCAATCACACGTATAATCAATCATTCACCTACAGATGCAGCAACAAAACTTGCTCTCTCGCTCCGTACTTCGCTTCCGGCGTATGACACGCAAAAGCTACGGAGCCTTCAACACCATGCACCGAGTCATCAATATCGGTACGCTCTCTAGCCTAGCACTGGCCTGCGCTTACGTCTCGACGGCGAGCGCACAGAATGTATCTGCCTCCGCACCCCAAGCTATCGAGGGTGAGCCTGAGAAGGAGATCGACCAGGTCACTGTGACCGCTTCGAAGGTAGCTACTCCGCTGAGCGAGGCCACACGTCTGGTCACCGTCATCTCAGCAAAGGAGATTGCACAAACTCCTGCCCGAAGTATCCAGGAGCTACTGACCTATGTCGCCGGGATCGATGTGGCCCAGCGTGGAGCTCAGGGCGTGCAAGCGGATATCTCGATACGTGGCGGTTCGCACGACCAGACGATCATCCTGCTCAACGGCATCAATATCAGCAGTAGCAAGACAGGGCACCTGAGCTTCGACTTCCCGATCAATCTCTCCGACATCGAGCGCATCGAGATCCTCCGTGGTCCTTCAGCTCTGATCTACGGGACGGGAGCCTTCTCCGGCGCTATCAATATCATCACTAAGCACGAGGCTGAGAAGTCGCTCTACGCTAAGGTATCTGCAGGGATGCATCGCCTCACAGGAGCTGAACTTCGTGGTGCACTCGCCCTCGGGAAGACCCAGAATAGCCTCTCCCTCAGCCGTCGATCCAGCGCCGGCTATCGGTCGAATACCGACTATGAGATCTACAATGCACTCTGGCAGTCCCGCCTAATGCTCTCGGAGGCAAATAAGATGGACCTACAGCTAGGCTATAGTGACAAGCAGTTTGGCGCAAATAGCTTCTATTCCCCCAAGTATCCCAACCAGTACGAACACACTCGCCGTGCCGCCGCTTCACTACGTGGCAACCTTGGCTCGTCGCACCTACGCTTCCTCCCTACGCTCTTTTGGGACCACGAGTTCGATCGCTTTGACCTGATCAAAGGCTCGACCGTCGGGCAGAATCATCATATCGTGAATAACTATGGTGCTGGGCTAATCATGAACTACAGCTCCACCCTCGGCACGACAACGCTTGCCGGCGAACTCCGCTTCGAGGAAGTCGTAGGGAATAAGCTGGGGACACCTCGCTCCAAGCCCGAGAGCTACTACACCAAGCACGCCAGTCGATTCAATACCAACCTCAGCCTAGAGCACACCGTGAAGCTAGACAAGTGGCTCATCTCAGCTGGAGCCCTGCTCAATCACAATTCGCTCCTGAAGAATAAGTACGACTTCCTCCCCTCGGTGAGTGTCAACTACCACCCACTTGACCGATGGAGCTTCGTCGCCACCTGGAGCAGATCGATGCGTCTACCTACATTCAACGACCTCTGGTACTCTGATCCCAACCACAAGCACGGCGAAAACATACAGCCCGAGTACGCTCACTCCTTCGAGGCTATCGTCAAGTACCAGACCTCACAGCTACAGGCGCACCTCTCTTACTTCTTGATGAAGGGGAGCAATCTACTGGACTGGGTGAAGTTCGCTCCCACAGAGACGCTCTTCACCTCGCACAATATCTCTGAGCTGACGAACCAAGGGATAGAAGCTGGCCTGACACTTCGCCTCGGCCAATACCTACCTCTGCTCGGAGATGGTAGTAAACTCAGCCTCGATTACCTGTACATGACGCAGCGACATCATGCACCTAGAGTCGCCGTATCTAAGTATGCGCTGAACTATCTCCGCCACAAGTTCACCACGCAGCTCTCACATCAGCTGTCCAGGCGTGTAGAAGCGCTCTGGGCTCTTCGCTATCAAGACCGAGTCAACCAGCCCTCGCCCTTCGCTACACTTGATCTGAAGGTCGACTATCTAGTCAATCAGCACCTACGTGTCGGCCTAGAGATGAACAACCTCACCGATACACAGTACTCCGATATCGCTGGTGTGCCTCAGCCTGGCTTCTGGCTCTCGGGGAATATCAGCTACCGCCTCTAGTCTTCCACTGATATCCAATAGCAAAGGCTCCAGACTGTCTCCCTCATGTGAGGGTACAGTCTGGAGCCTTCGCAGTATATGGGGCTCGGGGCTATGATCGATCTAAGAGCGTCCCCATCGGAATCCGAGGTAGACCAGCAGAAGAGCTGAGACGATGCTGACCAGCAGATAGCCTCCAGCTTGTAGATAAGCCCCGCTCCGGAGATAGTGAAGCAGGTCTGCCGAGAAGGTAGAGAAGGTCGTGAATCCGCCACAGAGCCCGATGATGAGCAGATAGCGGTAGTCGTCATTCAGGCCAACTTCACGGGCAGAGAGGCCGATGAGGTAGCCGATCACGAGCGACCCCAGGGCGTTGATCCCCCAAGTAGCCCAGGCAGTAGCATGACCCAGCAGGTGAGCTACACCCCATCCCGTGAAATAGCGGAGGAGGCTACCTAAGCCTCCTCCTATAAATACGAAGCAAATCGCTCGAAACGACAGGGTCTCCATCGGTAGGACTTGCCGAGCTAGATACGATCTAGGACGAGGTCGATCAGTCCTTCGATGCTCCCCTTATAGTCTGTATTCATATTCTGTGCCTTACGCCCAGCGATGATACAGCATACGGTCATAGCACGATGACCCATAAGGGCAGCTAGACCTGCTAGCGAAGAGCTCTCCATCTCATAGTTAGTTAGACGGCGTCCTTCGAAGGCAAAGGCCTGGATTTTCTTATTCAGCTCGGGGTCTTGTAGCGGTAGGCGGAGCTGTCTTCCCTGAGGACCGTAGAAGCCATTAGCCGCAATCGTATTGCCTCTGAGGATATCATCCTGGCAGATTTGCTGGATAAGTTCGGGCGAAGCAGGTACGACGTAGGGGCGAAGACCTTCCACCTTCCAGTCGAGTTGCGTGAGGAGAGCTTCCTCAAACGCCTTATTACGGATGCGCTCTGTACCTGCGTAGAAGTAGATCACGCCATCGAAGCCCACCGAATGCTCTGCGGCGACGTAGGTGCCAATAGGCGTCTCGTCCTGCAAGCCACCAGAGGTACCGACACGTACAAGGGTAAGCTGACGGAAGTTCTCCTTCTCCTGGCGGGTCTCGAAGTCGATGTTCGCCAGCGCATCTAGTTCATTGAGGACGATGTCGATATTGTCCGTCCCGATGCCATGGCTGACGACGCTGATGCGCTTACCATGATACGTCCCTGTGATCGTGTGGAACTCTCGGCTCGACACATTGCATTCGATCGACTCGAAGCGGGAGGCGACCATATCGACTCGTGCTGGATCGCCCACGAGGAAGACGCGATCGGCGAGTTGCTCAGGGCGAAGATGAAGGTGGAAGACGGAGCCATCGCCATTGATGATCAGCTCCGAGCTGGGGATTGTGCGTTTATCCATCATCGTTAATTCTATCTAGGGGTTCTGTGATGAGCATCTCCTCGCTCTCTCTTTACGGAGGAAGAGGGAGCTCGGTGCATCTAAGTTAGCAAAAACTAGAGGGAGACCGCCCACTAGAGATCTTGTGGAGCGGCGAGGAAGCGCTTGATGGCGGGCTCGAGAGCTTCGGGGCGAGTTATTGGGGCAAAGCGAAGTACCTCTTCGCCATCACGAGAGATGAGGAACTTTGTAAAGTTCCACTTGATCCAATTCCCCAGCACGCCGGGGGCGCTACGCTTGAGGAAGGTGAAGATTGGGTCGCAGTCTCGGCCGTTGACAGAGATCTTCTTCATCATGGGGAAGGTCACTCCGTAGCTGCGTGTACAGAACTGAGAAGCCTCGAGTCCCGTCTTCAGCTCCTGCCCTAGGAACTGTCCGCAGGGGAACCCAAGGATCACGAGCCCCGCATCACAGTACTGCTCGTAGAGCTTCTCAAGGCCTGCGAACTGAGGCGTCAGGCCACACTTGCTGGCGGTATTGACGATGAGGAGGACTTTGCCCCGATACTGAGAGAGGCGCACCGGCTCACTCGAAGGGGTCTGAGCGATGAAGTCGTAGATAGTCTGCATGGATGGTCTTGGGTTAGCGCTTCATAGCTCGGTCCATTTCCCTGCGATCGTCTCGCTCACGCATCGTAGCACGCTTGTCGTAGACCTTCTTCCCTCGGGCTGGGGCTATGACGATCTTCGCCAGTCCACGGTCATTGATGAAGATCTTGACGGGCACGATGGTGACGCCTGGGCTCTGGACGTAGCCCTCGAGTTTACGAAGTTCCTTGCGACTGAGCAGGAGCTTGCGATCTCGCCGTGCTGCATGATTATTGTACGAGCCATAGAAGTACTCGCTGATATTAGCCCCCTTGAGCCAAAGTTCGCCGTTGTGGAAGTAGCAGAAAGCGTCCACTAGGCTGGCTTTACCTAAGCGCAGGGACTTGATTTCAGTCCCGACGAGGACTATCCCCGCAGTATAGGTATCGAGGAGCTCGTAGTCGAAGCGAGCACGACGGTTCTGAATGGAGACGGCTCGCTGTATCTTTTCTTTCATATACGGGATATCGTGTTATTGGGGAGCCTTACGCCAGAGGAAGAGAGCCGCTAGGACGAAGGCGACATTCGGTATCCAAGCGGCGATCCACGGCGCCATAAGCCCGACATTAGAGATCTGCGCCGTCAGTGAAGTCGCTAGGATGTACGCCAGACATAGTGAGAAGCCGATGACGAGGTTGATGCCGAGCCCGTTCTTCACTTTCTTCGCCGAGAGGACAGCGCCGATGAAGGTCAGGATGAAGGCGGAGAAGATCGCCGCATACCTATTATGTAGCTCGGTTTGGAAGAGACGTGTATTGCTCGCACCTCGCTCTCGCTGTCGGTCGATATAGCGACTAAGCTGGTCATTACGCATCTTCGCGACGTCCTTCTCATTGACTAGGAAGTCCGATGGGCGGATACGCAGGTTCGTATCTAGTTCATAGCCGACGGTGTCAGTGGCCTTCAGGCCTTCGAAGCGACGGATATGGAAGTCCTTGAGATGCCATGTATCCAAGGTATCATATACCGCTTCGTCCGAAGTCATCCGTGAGACGAGGCTGTGCCCTTTGAATTGATCCACCGCCAGTGACGTCGCTACCCGGGAGAGACTCTCGTAGTCGCGTATATAGAGATAGGTATCCTTGGCGATGGCTATCTGTATGTTGGAGGTGTAGCTTTCGGACTTGCTCTTGAGATACTTCTGCTCGAAGTCGAGGCGCACACGGTTGCCGGCGGGGATCACAAAGCCATTGAGCACGTAGGTGAAGGAGGCGATGATGAGCGCAGTGACCATGTAGGGGCGCAGGAGACGGCGGAAGCTCATCCCGCTGGCGAGCATGGCGATGATCTCCGAATTGCCAGCCATCGTCGAGGTGAAGAAGATCACCGAGATGAAGACGAAGAGCGGGCTAAAGAGATTAGCGTAGTAGGGGATGAAGTTGAGGTAATACTCGAAGAAGATCGACGACAGGGGCACCTCGGGCTTGAGGAAGTCGGTGATCTTGTCATTGACGTCGAAGACCACCGCCACGGCTAGGATCAAGCCGATGGAGAAGAGAAAGGTCGTCAGGAAGGTACGCATGATGTACCTGTCCACCCGCCCAAGCCAAGGACGGTACGGCTTCTTCGGCTCAGCCTCGGACGTAAGAGGCTCGCCCTCTTCTAGCGCAGGGAGCTCGCCCTCTAGCGTGGAGGGCTCGGGCTCCGTCGTGGAGCGCCCACCGGCAGAAGCCTCTCTGGGCTCTGCGGTACCCGGCACCTCGTGGAGCTCTTCGTCGGAGTGGGGAGTGGTACTCATAGCGAATGCGGGGCGTGGGGCTTTAGAGGCGGTTGTCGAGCTGGCGCACCATCTTGTCCTTCCATTCGGAGAAGTCACCCTGGAGGATATGCTCACGAGCCTGGCGGACAAGGCGCAGGTAGAAGGCCAGATTGTGGATCGAAGCGATCTGAAGGCCTAAGATCTCGTCGGCTTTGATGAGATGGTGCAGGTAAGCCAGGCTGTACTGCTGGTCGACGAAGGACGTGCCCTCGGGGTCGATCGGGCTGAACTCCTGCGCCCACTTGGCGTTGCGGATATTGATCGTGCCGTAGCTGGTGAAGAGCTGGCCGTTGCGCCCGTTGCGGGTGGGCATGATGCAGTCGAACATATCGACACCACGGGCAATGTTCTCCAGCAGGTTGATCGGCGTGCCGACGCCCATCAGGTAGCGGGGTTTGTCCTTGGGGAGGATGCTGTTGGTGAGTTCGACCATCTCGTACATCTTCTCCGTTGGTTCGCCGACGGCGAGACCACCGATAGCATTCCCTTCGGCGCCGAGCGAGGCGACGAATTCGGCTGCCCGAGTACGTAGCTCTGGGTAGACGCACCCCTGCACGATGGGGAAAAGGCTCTGATGATAGCCGTAGTGCGGGTCGGTCTCGTTGATGCGATTGACACAGCGACGAAGCCAACTCTCGGTAAGCGCCAGCGACTTCTTCGCATAGTGGAAGTCGGCGTCGCCGGGGCAACATTCGTCGAAGGCCATGATGATGTCCGCGCCGATGATTCGCTCGATGTCCATGACTCGCTCGGGGGTGAAGAGGTGCTTCGACCCGTCGATATGGGATCGGAAGGTCACGCCTTCGTCCGTGATCTTACGTCGGTGTGCTAGGCTGAAGACTTGGTAGCCACCGCTGTCGGTGAGGATGGAGCCGTCCCAGCTATTGAAGCGGTGCAAGCCTCCCGCCTTGTAGAGCGTGTCGAGGCCGGGGCGCAGGTAGAGGTGATAGGTATTCCCCAGGATGATCTGCGCACGGATTTCGTCACGTAGCTCGGGCATGTGGACGGCCTTGACCGAGCCGACCGTCCCGACGGGCATGAAGATAGGCGTGAGGATCTCTCCGTGGTCGGTCTCTATGCGTCCGGCACGTGCGGCGGTCTTCGTACAAGTCTTATGGATATCGAATTTCAGCATCGTTGTCTTTGATTGGCAAGGGGCGCTCCTCGAAGGAGGTCGGACAGGAGCCACCCAAGCTCTTGTGGAATGCAAAGATACGGCATCTAAGGCAATATCTGCCGATGGCCTCGAAGGCTTTTCGCCAAGCGCTCTTCCGCCCTTCGGAGCGCCCCTTCTCCAGCCCGCTCGTATGAAGGCTCGGGGAAGGCTTCAGCGGGCGCAAAAAGGGCGCTCGGCGAAGGACCAAAATTTTCGTACGTAAGAAAATTATTTTTCGCACGTAAGAAAATTTATTTCCGTACGTGCGAAAAAAAATCGCCCTTCGCACAGCGCTTCTTTTCCCTTCGAACGCCAGGCTTTTTTCCTTCGGAGGAAAATCAATTTTCCCAGGCCGGAAAACTTCTTTTCCTCCGAAGGAAAAAAGGGCGCCCTTCGGAAGGAAAAATGCCTCCTTCCGCAAGGCGAAAAATTTCCGTGCGGAAGGAAGAAAATTTCCGTATATAAGAAAATTTATTTCCGCATATACGAAAAAATATTTTCGCATATGCGGAAATTTATTTTCGTGCGCACAGAAATTTTTCGCCTTGCGGAAAGAACTTTTTTGCCACCCGAAAGACGAGGGTCTTCCTCCCGAGAGAAGAGCCATCGGAACTCCAAAAGAAGGTAGATCGGAGGCGCTTCGGGGAAGAAAAACCCCCATTTCTAGGTATTTCACGAGGGGGCTAGATGCTCTACCTTTGCGCCCGTGATTGCTTAGATTGGTAGGAGCATCCTCTTTCTGCCCCATCGGACACGTAGCCCTTGATCTGCACCAGACAGTCGGAGCCCTGCGTGCGCCTCAAGAACACAAGCGACAATACTTACTGATAGATATGCACCATACAGCTAGACGACTAGCCATCACTCTGTGCCTTGGCTCGGCGAGCCTAGGGGCGAATGCACAAGTATCCCCGACAGACAGCCTGGGGGAAGTGCGGGACTCTGTCCGACGCCTTGACGAGGTCGTGGTATACGCACGGCAGATGCTCGGGAGCAAGTTCGAAGCCCGCAACCGTACCGGTTCGGCTTACTACCTTTCGCCAAAGGAATTGATCAAGTTCGGCTACACCGACATCAGCCGAATGCTGCGTGCCGTGCCAGGCGTGAACATCTACGAAGAAGACGGCTACGGCCTGCGCCCCAATATCAGCCTGCGAGGCACGAAGGCCGAGCGAAGCGAACGTATCTCCCTGATGGAAGACGGGATCCTCGCTGCCCCCGCCCCTTACGCTGCCCCTGCCGCCTACTACTTCCCCAACGTCGCCCGTATGTACGCTATCGAAGTGCTCAAGGGCAGTAGCCAAGTGCAGTACGGCCCCTTCACCACCGGGGGAGCCGTGAACATGGTATCGACGCCCATCCCCAAGCGCTTCCAGGCAGGACTCCGCACCTCCTACGGGAGCTTCGGCACCTTCAACAGCTACACCCATCTAGGCAACGACCACAAGCACATTGGCTACCTCGTCGAATACCTTCGCTACCAATCCAAGGGATTCAAGAAGGACGAGCCCAACGAGCGAACGGGCTTCTATCGAAACGACGTCGTAGGGAAGATCCGCCTTCATAGCGACGAAGAGGCAGAGACCCGCCAAACCCTAGAACTGAAGCTCGGCTTCTCCGACGAAGTCTCCGACGAGAGCTATGTCGGCCTGAGCGAAGGAGACTTCGCCTCCCGCCCCTACCACCGCTACCGGGGCGCCCAGATGGACCAGCTAAGTACCCGCCACGCACAGACGGCGCTCACCCACTTCATTGACTTCTCTAGCCGACTGAAGGTGACGACGAGCGCCTACTACAATTACTTCTGGCGCAATTGGTATAAGCTCAGCGACGTGCGCATCGGAGACCAGAAGGGCGAGAAGCGTAGCATCGAAGAGATCCTCGCCGACCCCGAGACCAATGCCCGCTACCTCGACGTCCTCACCGGCGCCACCGACCGCCTAGGCGAAGCGCTTATGCTTCGGGCCAACCAGCGCTCCTACCATTCTCGGGGGATACAGACGAAGGTAGAGTACCGCCTGCCCTTCCTCTCGAGCTACCTCCTTCTTGAGGCCGGCGCCCGCTACCATGCCGACCTAGAAGATCGCTTCCAGCACGACGATAGCTACTCCATCGAGGGCGGGAAGATGAGCCTCTTCCGTGCAGGACAACCCGGCTCCCAGAGCAACCGCATCACGACAGCCCACGCCTTCGCCTCCTACCTCCTTGGGAAGTGGTCACGGGCTGGCTGGACCATCACAGCCGGCCTTCGACTAGAAGACGTAGAGCTATACAAGCGAGACTACACGACCAAGGATCCAAGACGCACCGGCCACCTACGCATCGAGGGAAGCAACCACGCTACCGCCCTCCTGCCTAGCCTCGGGATCAACTACCGAATCCTTCGTCCCCTCTCGATATTCGCTGGCATTCATCAGGGCTTCGCTCCCCCGAGCGTCATGACCTACTACAAGCAGAAGCCCGAGAAGAGCATCAACCTTGAGGCAGGGATACGCCTCACGACAGAGGCGCTGAAGGTAGAGGCGATCGGCTACTACAATGATTACTCCAACATGCTCGGCAGTGACCTCGCCGCAGCAGGCGGACAGGGGACGCTCGACCAATTCACCGTCGGAGCTGCACGTGTACAGGGCTTCGAGTTCTTAGCCTCTTGGCAACCCTTGCCCAAGAGCTGGGAAGTACGCCTCCCCCTACAAGTCAGCTATACCTTGACCGATACCGAGATGAAGAACGAGTTCTACTCCTCCGCTTGGGGCGAAGTCTTCGCTGGGGACGAACTACCCTACATCTTCCGACACGCCGCTAACGCCCAGCTGGGACTAGAGTACAAGTGGCTGGAGGCGAACCTCAGTATCCGCTACAATTCAGACATGCGGACCGCCCCCGGGCAGGGACGTATCGCCAAGGCTCACCTTATCCCTAGCCATACGATCATAGACGCATCGCTCAAGGCCCGCCTCAACCGCCACCTTACCCTTACCCTCAACGCTGTGAACCTAGCGAACAAGGTCTATCTCGTCTCCCGCCACCCCTCAGGTCTCCGGCCCGGTCACCCCTTCGGCATCTATGGCGGAGTACGTATCAACCTCTAACGCCTCTTAGCAAGACATGAAGCAATCATTTAGACATATCATACGCCTCTGCCTCCTGCTCCTCCTTGCCCTTCCCCTCGAAGCGTTTGCACAGCAAGGCGAGCAGATCACGGGGATCGTGCGCAGTAGCCGTGGAGAAGCCGTGATCGGCGCCAGCGTACGACTTGTAGGGACAGCGCAGGGTACGCTCACGGACAGCCTGGGGCGGTTCACCATCACCGCCCGTATAGGAGATACGCTACTACTTACCAGCGTGGGGATGCAAGCCAAGAAGGTGAAGATCCAGAGCTCACGGCTCACCATCACCCTCGAGGAAGACAACAAGCTCATAGAGGACGTCGTGGTGACGGGCTATCAGAAGATCCGCAATCGAGTCTATACCGGCGCAGCCTCATCGGTGAAGATGCGAGACATCCACCTCGAGGGAACACAGGACATCTCTCGTATGCTCGAGGGGCGTGTACCAGGCCTGTCGATCCAGAGCATCTCCGGTACGTTCGGCGCTGCACCCCGTATCAATATCCGAGGGGGAGCATCCATACTAGGTAATGTACAGCCCCTGTGGGTAATCGACGGGGCTGTCTACGAGGACCTCGTTCGCCTTAGCCTCGATCAGCTTGCGTCGGGAGACGCAGCGACGCTGATCAGTTCCGCCGTCTCCGGCCTCAACGCCTCCGATATACAGGACATACAGGTACTGAAGGATGCTTCCGCTACCTCTATATATGGAGCACGAGCACTCAACGGGGTGATCGTCGTGACAACTAAGTCTGGACGTAGGGATACGCCACTGAGGGTAAGCTACTCCACGGAGAACTCTATGCGCCTAAGACCAAGCTATAGCCAGTACGACCTATTGAACTCGCAGGAGACGATGGGGATCTACGAGGAGATGAGGCAGAAGGGCTACTTCAGCCTCGCAAGCAGCCTCTACGGCCGTCGTGGTGGGGTATACCATCTACTCAATAAGGCGCTCTCGGAGTACAACCCCGAGACGGGTACTTATCAGCTCAAGAACACGCCAGAGGCACGTAGAGCCTTCCTCGAGGAGCACGAGCGAGCTAATACCGATTGGTTCCGGGAGCTCTTCCGCCTGACGCCTACGACAAGTCACACCGTGAGCTTCAGTGCTGGTGGGCGTAGCAGTGCCACCTATGCTTCACTAGGCTTCTTCTATGACGGAGGCTGGACAGTAGCAGATCGGGTACAGCGCATCACCGCCAACCTCAAGAATACCTTCTACCTCGGGGATCGCCTACAGGTCACCCTCTCTGCTCAGGGGAACGTCCGCTCACAGAATGCGCCTGGCACCCTACCCCAGCGCAAGAATACTACGCTGGGGATCTTCGAGAGAGACTTCGACATCAACCCCTTTAACTATGCGCTGGGGACGAGCCGTACGCTCCTCCCTTCTGAGCGGTACCGCAATAACTGGGCCCCTTTCAACATCCATCAGGAATACCGCTCCAATCACATGGACATCGGGGTGCTCGACTTCAAGGCTCAAGCTGAAGCCAGCTACAAGGTATCCTCGCATCTCGAAGCCCGTGCCCTCGTCTCCACCCGACAGGCTTATACCTCTATGACCCACGAGATCTCAGAGCAGTCCAACCAGGTCCTAGCCTACAGAGCCATGGAGACGCCCGAGGTCGCCTCGGCCAACATCTACCTGCTACGTGACCCCGAGCACCCCGAGCGACTCCCTCAGGTTGCCCTGCCTCATGGGGGGATACTTAAAAAGGATGAGACGAGCCTGAAGAGCTATCTCATGCGTCTGGCTCTAGACTATGACCGCCGTATAGGCGCACATGATATCAAGGCCTTTGGCTTCACTGAGATCCGCTATGCAGATCGCTCGCATACACCCTTCACGGGCTACGGCTTGCAGTACGATCGAGGCGGGCAGATCAATACCGACCCTCGTATATTCAGTAAGCTCCTTCGTGAGGGGGAGGATTACTTCGCTTACTCTAGGCGCTATGACCGAGGAGTGACGTTCTCTGCGAGCTCGACCTACGGCTACGACGGGCGCTATATCCTCAATGCCCTGATCAACGTAGAAGGCTCAAATGCCTCGGGGCGCAACGCTCGTACCCAATGGCTCCCCACGTGGAATGTCGGGGGGAAGTGGAACATCGACCGAGAAGCCTTCTTCCATTCCTCCGCCCTCCTCTCCCGCCTAGCTCTACGCATGAGCTACGGGCTTACCGCCAAGATGAACGAGGAAGCCGTCAATGCCAACTCGGTCTATCAGGGCGGTACCACCACGCCTCGTCGCTATCAGGATCGGGAGAATGCCCTGCGCATTCGCCACCTGGAGAACCGTGACCTCACTTGGGAGAAGATGTACGAGCTCAACCTGGGCATCGAGACTGCTTGGGCTAGTGACCGAGTGCGGGCTACAGTAGATCTCTACCAGCGCAATGCCTTTGACCTCATCGACCTGGTCCGTACATCTGGCATCGGGGGGCAGTACTACAAGTATGCCAACTTCGGGGATATGCGCACCCAAGGGA
>ERZ773009.28-NODE-28-length-96419-cov-6.429362_pt1 | contig 96419 bp, 88 predicted proteins | sample MGYA00580663_ERZ773009 | MGnify/ENA primary metagenome ERZ773009 (study PRJEB29015, sample SAMEA2737969) | human oral metagenome | biome: human oral; feature: human-associated habitat; material: dental | place: China | collected 2026 ... | reverse complement strand
GCACTGCCACTCGGCCCTGAGCGTGCGGTCCCGTGCAAGTGGCACTGCCACTCGGCCCTGAGCGTGCGGTCCCGTGCAAGTGGCACTGCCACTCGGGCCTGAGCGCACCGTTTCGGTACGCTCGACGTCGAGTGGCAGTGTAAGGGCGTGCAGCCCGTGCGCTCGACGTCGAGTGGCAGTGTGGGTGGCACTGCCACTCGGCCCTGAGCGTGCAGTTCCATGTGGGTGGCACTGCCACTCGGCCCTGGACGTACCGCCTCGGTACGCTCGATGCCATTTGGCAGTGTGGATGGCACTGCCACTCGGGCCTGAGCGTGCGGTCCCGTGTGGGTGGCACTGCCACTCGGGCCTGAGCGTACCACCACCGTACGTTCACCGTCGAGTGGCAGTGTAAGCTCTGCCCTCAGGCGCCCAAGACCCCGATGGCCGGGAACTTCGGGACCTGCGGGAGTGGGTGCGCTGGCAGGTGTGCGCGGGCGTGACAGAAAGCGGTCACTTTCTGGATGTCAGAGACCGAGAAGCGAGCGGACCAGATGGGCGTCGGACATTGCGTTTCCCGTGCAGTCGATAGCCAGATCGGCCCATGACTCGTAGAGGGGACCCCGCTCACTTGCGAGCCTCTCGAGGCCCCGTTCCTGCGAGATGGGCCTTCCATCCAGCGGGAGCTGATCGATCGGGCGGCGCAGGAGCACGATGGTGCCGTTCTGGTGTAAGAGAGGCCAGTTCTCCTTACGCGTGACGATGCCGCCACCGCAGGCGACGACCAAACCGGATTGGGCACCGTACTCAGCTGCGATCTTCGTCTCGATCGCACGGAAGCTGTCCTCGCCATATGCACGTAGGTAGCTCTGTACGCTAAGGCCGCAGCTCAACCGAAACGCATCGTCAAGATCGACAAAGGGCCTACCCAGAAGATGCGCGAGGCCCCTCGCAGCACTCGTCTTGCCGACCCCGGGCATACCGATGAAGAAGACGTTGGTGCAGCTGTCCTTGAGCCAAAAGACGAGTTCCTCTATCCGCTCGTCCTCGACGCTCATGTCCAAGAAGCACTCTGCAGAGCGACAGGCCTGAGCAACGAGCATCGAGAGCCCCGACTCGAAGGGTAGGCCCGCGCGCTCGGCCTGCAGGCAGATACCGGTTCTTTGGGGATTGTAGACGACGTCGAGCACGCCGGCGAGGCTGGTGAGTCCAAAGAACCGCTCGTCAGAAAGGGGGGAGGCGGGGCAGTTAGGGTACATGCCCACAGGTGTCGTGTTCACGAGGAGCCGGGCGTCACCATGGCGCCTGACAAGGTCACCGTAGCCATCTTGGCCTCGTCTCGATATGACGCTCACCCGTGCGCCCACATCGTCCAAGGCGGCCTGAACGGCACGGCTCGCTCCACCCGAGCCAAGCACGATGACGGGGACATCCACGAGGGCACGCCCGGCGGGACTGTCAAAGACCCTCCTGCAAAAGGAGTCGAGCATCCATCCAAAGCCCACAAGATCGGTATTGTCTGCATAGATGCTGCCATCGCCGCGCCTGACCAAGGTGTTTGCGACTCCCAGCCGCATTGCCCCCTCGCTCCTCTCGTCAGCGAGCTCGAAGGCATCGCGCTTGTAGGGAATGGTGACGTTAATGCCAGACCAGTCTCCCTCCCGTATGAAGCCGCTGACCTCCTGTGGCTCTACCTCGAAGAGGGTGTAGGGGATTGACCCGAGACGTGCGTGTATGGACGGCGACCAGCTGTGTCCTAGGCTGCGCCCCAAAAGGCCGAAACGAGCAGCAGCTCGTAGCGCACTCATGCTAGACGACCTCCGAATAGCTTCCTAGGTAGCGAAACTCCTCACACACATTGCTGAGCTCCTTGATCAGGCGAGGAAAGCGTGGCGAGCCTGCGGGGCACTCGATGTCAAAGTAGAACATGAACTCAAAGTCCCGATCGGGAATGGGGCGACTCTCGAGCTTGGTGATATTGATGCCAAGCGCAAAGAACGAGCCAAGGACCTTGTAGAGGGCACCAGGTCTGTGGTTGACGACAAGCATCAGCGAGCTGCGGTCTGCACCCGGATAGATCACAAGGTCTGTGGAGATACAGGCAAAGCGCGTATAGTTGTTACCCTTGTCCTGCACGTTTCTAGCCAACGCCTCAAGGCCGTAGAGCTCCGCGCACTCACGGGAGGCCAAGGCGCCTCGTCCGACATCAGGACTCTCGGCAACGAGCTTGGAGGCCATGGCGGTGTTCTCGACAGTGTGAACGCGCACGTCCTTGAGGCTTGAGATGAACTCGCTGCACTGACTTATAGCCTGCTCGTGGCTGTAGATGTCCGTGATGTCCTCGAGTCCGACGCCGGGCTTGGCGAGGAGGTTGTGGTCAATCTTAACGCGACAGGTCCTCACGACGTAGAAATCATGGCGCATCATGAGGTCGTAGATCTGGTTCACCGATCCCGCCGTGCTGTTCTCCAGAGGAAGGATTCCGAAGTCGCAAAATCCCTCCTCGACAGCCTTGAAGACCCCCTCGAAGCTGTCGAGATAGCTGATCTGGGCGTGATTGAAGATGCGATCGGCAGCTATCTGCTGGTATGCCCCCTCTACGCCCTGCGTCGCCACGAAGGCATCGGTGGGAAAGAGCTCAGGTGCATGACAAAGTGCTGCCTTAATGGCCTTAGCTGTAGTCGAGGGGGTGCCGAGAATATCGTTTTGCGCATCACGCGACGCCCCCATGAGGAGCTCCATCAGGGCGGAGGCATAGCTCTTGAGCTCATCGGGCACCCGGGAGCGCGCATCGGCCACGATGCGCCGTTCGCGCCCTCTGTCAAGAACGGGCATCCTGTGGGCAACCTTGTAGCTTGCCACGTCAGCCGCAAGTGCGGTGCGCCTCTTGAGAAGATCGAGCATCGTGTGGTCTATGTCATCAATCTGCATACGGACGGCATCGAAGTCATCCACGGCGACCTCCTATCGGACAGGATCATCTGAGTGACTGGCATCGCCTCGCGGTGTCGTATTGTCAGGTGGGAAGGAAAGCCACGCGTCCAGCGTGGCAAGGGCGGCTGCCGCCTCTGCTACGGGCACGGCCCGCGGCGCAATACAGGGATCATGGCGGCCCCGTACGTTAAGCATGACATCACGCATACTCGCGAGGTCCACGGACTCCTGCACCTTCACGATGCTTGGCGTGGGCTTAACCGCCATCCTGAAGAGGAGCGGTAGACCCGTCGTGATGCCACCGAGTATGCCACCAGCGTTGTTCGTGGTGGGACGAACACGCCCACCTACCATGCGATAGGGATCGTTGTTCTGACTGCCCCTGAGCCTTGCCGCACCGAAGCCGAGACCAAACTCGATACCCTTCACGGCGGGGATGCCAAAGACAATGTGGGCGATGAGGCTCTCCATACCGTCGAACATGGGGGAACCGATGCCTGCAGGAAGGCCGCAGGCGACGCACTCGATGACGCCACCCACGGAGTCTCCCTCACGCTTGGCCGCAGCGATGGCAGCCAACATGTGCCTGCCTGCGACCTCGTCTATCGTGGGCAGGCCCTGGCCCCAGCGATCCTTAAGCCCCTCGATCTGAGCGTCAAGCGACCCCACTGGATCCGTACTGCCAGCCGGTGCCGAGAATGGCACGTCATCGACGTCTGCCACCGAGAGGAGGTGCGCAGCTATCGTCACACCCCGTTTTTCGAGAACCTGCAGGGCAATGGCCCCTGCGGCGCAAAGCGGTGCGGTCAGCCTACCCGAGAAGTGCCCGCCGCCCCTGGGATCCTGGTTGCCGTGCCACTTGGCCCATGCCGTAAAGTCGGCGTGTCCCGGGCGGGGAATCGTGAGGAGATCAGAGTAGTCGCTTGAACGGGTGTCAGCGTTCGCGATCTCGAGGGCGAGGGGCGCTCCGCAGGTGACCCCGTCTGGGTTCAGGCCCGAGAGAAAGCGCGGCTCATCGGCCTCCTTGCGCGGCGTCGACCAGTCTCCCTGTCCAGGTGCGCGACGTGCCATGAATCGGGCGAGCGCCGCAGGATCGACCCTGAGGCCGGAGGGGAGCCCTTCCATGACGCAGCCTATGGCCGCAGAGTGCGATTGGCCAAAGATCGTGACCCTGAGCGTGGTTCCAAACGTGGACGGCATCAGGCATCCTTCCCTTCCACGATACCGCCGAGTAGGCGAAAGTCGTCGAAGAAGGCGGGATAGGACTTAGAGACGCACTCGGCTGCATGGATGGTGGTTGGTCCTGTGCAGTAGGCGGCAGCGACCGCAGCCATCATGGCGATGCGGTGATCGCCCGCCGCGTCCACCTCACCGCCTACGAGCTTGCCCGAGCCAAGGACCTCGATGAGGTCTTCTGTGGCGTTCACGCGTGCCCCCATGCGACGAAGCGTGAGGCACACCGTCTTGATGCGATCTGACTCCTTGAGGCGCAGGCGACCGACTCCCGTGATACGGGAGACGCCCTGCGCGAAGGCACACGCCACGGCAAGTGGCGGCACGAGGTCGGGGGTGTCACTTGCGTCGAAGCTGCATGGGCCGAGCTGGCTCGCACGGCAACTGACGCCGTCCGCTCTTGAAAAGACCTGCGCGCCCATGGACTCAAGGGCCAAGGCCATGGCTCGGTCTCCCTGGCTGCTTGCGGTATCAAGCCCTCGCAGCGTGATGCCGTCTCCCCCAATGGCTCCGGCACAAAGCCAGAAGGCTCCGCAGGACCAGTCGCCCTCAATGGTGAGCGTACCTGGGCAGACCAGACCTTCCTCGCAGTGGGGCGTGAGGCTCCAATACGGTCTTCCATCACGCGTGCGGCGCGCCACCTCGACCTCGGCGCCAAAGGAGGCGAGCATGTCGATGGTCATACCTATGTAAGAGCGTGACTCCACGGGCTCCTCCACAAGAACGCACATCGGGCCTCCCAGGGCGGCGCTCGCGAGGAGAAGACCGCTCACATACTGAGAGGATACGTTACCCGGCAACCTGAACTCACCGGGACGAAGCGTCCCCGACAGCCTGAGCGGGAGCCTTCCTCGCCAGTCAAGAACAGCTCCGTGACGAACAAGCTCGTCGCTCAGGGGAAGGAGGGGCCTTTCGGCGAGCCTCCCCTGCCCATCGAGGGTGGCATCCACACCCAGGGCGCAGGCGAGAGGGAGCATGAAGCGCAGGGTCGAGGCGGACTCCTTGCAGTCGAGAAGGACAACCTCCTTGGGACGAAGCCGTCCGCCCTCACGAGGAATGGGTCGTACCCTGAAGCCAGCGTTCGTGCGGGCAATACGAGCGCCGAGCGCCTCGAGGCACCCCACCGTGGCGTCGATGTCATCTGAGTTCGTCGGACAGAGGATGTCGGTCATCTGTGGACAGAGCGCGGCGAGGATGAGCGCGCGATGTGCCAGCGACTTGGAGGCGATGGCACAGGTCGCGCCGGCAAGGGGGTGGGGGTGAATGGTCAGGTCCACGGCTAGCGGCTCTCGCACCCGAGGTCGATGATCTCGCGAAGGCCCTCGATCGTGATGTCCCTCAGTTCGACTCTCCCGATCTCGCGTGGAACCACGACGTTCAGATGGTCTGCACGACGCTTTTTGTCATGGGTGGCAAAGGAGAGGAGCGTCTCTGCGTCTATATCGGTATCGGTGGGGAGGCTATGCGCGCAGACAACGTCCTCAATGCGCCGGGCCGTAACCTCAGAGCACCAGCCCATGCGGGCCGATGCGCGCGCGATGATGCACATACCAGCAGAGATGGACGAGCCATGGCCAAGCTTAAAGTCACTCGCGGCCTCGATGGCATGGCCGAGGGTATGGCCGAAGTTCAGTATCTGGCGAAGGCCACCCTCCCGCTCGTCAGCCTCGACAACAGAGCGCTTTATCTCTATGCTGCGCGCCACGATGCGCACGAGCCTCTCTTTGCCCACGTCCTTTGCAGCGATGGGGTCGGCCTCTAGCTCAAGGAACAGCGCGGCGTCAGCGATGACGCCGTACTTGATGATCTCGCCGCAGGAATCCGCAAAAAGCTCGTGGCTCAGGCTATCAAGAAGGCTCAGGTCAGCGACGACGAGCGAGGGTTGCCAGAAGGCGCCTGCAAGGTTCTTGCCAGCCTTGAGGTCAATGGCGCACTTACCCCCCACCGAGGAGTCTACCATAGCCAGAAGCGAGGTCGGCAGCTGAACGACGGCGCAGCCCCTAAGGTACATCGCGGCCGCGAGGCCGGCGATGTCGCCGACAACGCCTCCCCCCAAGGCCACGACGATGTCGTCGCGCGTGAGCCCGTCTGAGGCAAGTCCCTCAAGGAGGCTCGAGAGCGTGTGGATGTTCTTGCTCGCCTCGCCCGCCTCGAAGATCTGGACGGTGCAGCTCAGACCCGCATCCGCAAGCGCCGAGACGACCCCGTCCGCATAGAGGGGCGCTACGTTGGAGTCAGAGATGACCTGGGCCTTAGTCGCCTTGGGGCAGACGGCGCGGGTGAGCCTCCCCAGCTCGCCGACGAGGCGCTCACCGACATGGACCTGATAGCGCCTTGAGGGGGTGCGAACGTCAATGACCCTTACCTGGCTCATCGTCTTTCGACCTCCCTCTTGCGCCGGTCTCCCTCGGCGAGGAGCGCCTCTAGGCGCTCGCCGTCGAGGGCATCGAGGGCATCCTGGTACTGCTGCAGGTTTTTGATGAGAATGCCTATCTCACGCGAGAGGTTATCTGCGTCGTCGAGCATAAGCTCTCGCCACATGGGCGCGTTCAGGCGGGCGACGCGCGTCAGGTCCCGGTAGGAGCCTGCCGAAAAGCCCTGGTGGGTCATCGCCACGGGACTCTTGACATAGGCGTTCGAGACCACATGGGCGAGCTGCGAGGTGAAGGCGATGACCTCATCGTGGCGCTCTGCCGTCGTCACCGTAAACTGTCCGAAGCCGCAGGGCTCAAGCAGTCGCTCTATGCGATCGAGCACATCGAGCCTCCCGATGTCATCCATGTCATCGGGAGCCACCATGACCATGGGGGCTCCCTTGAACATGGTGGCGCGGGAGTGGGCATAGCCTGCATACTGGGTGCCTGCCATGGGGTGGCAGCCCACGAAGTGCCACTCATGACGTCTCGCGATGGGAAAGCACGCCTCACAGACCCTTCGCTTGACGCCCGCGACGTCTATGACGATGGCGCCCGGTGAGATGAGCTCCTCCCTCTCGCTCAGCCAGTCGATGCTCATCTGGGGATATCCCGCAAGGATGCAGAGCTCGCAGCTGCCTATCGCCTCGTCAGTAAGCTCGGCGTCAACAGTGTCGACCATCGCGAGCTCGAGTATCGAGCGAGTTCGGTTCCACGCGAGGACCTCGTGACCCCCTTGGTGGAGGGCACGCGCAAACGAGCCACCCATGAGGCCCAGACCCACGATGCCCACGCGCCCCGGCACGAAGGTGGCCGTCTCGCCAGCCATGCTAGACCCCCACGTCGGCGGAGATGGCCTCGCGGATGAGGGCGATGCGCCTCATGGCATCGGCAAACTGCGGAGGCGTGAGGGCCTGCGCACCGTCCGACCACGCTTCACTTGGCCTGTCGTGGACCTCTATCTCAAGGCCGTCGGCACCGGCAGCACAGGCGGCGTAGGCAATGGGACGCACGTAGCGGGTATAGCCCGTCGCATGGCTGGGATCGCCTACGACGGGCAGGTGGGAGAGGTGATGCAGAACGGGAATCGCGTTCACGTCGAAGCTGTTGCGCGTGCGCGTCTCGAAGCTGCGGATACCCCGCTCGCAGAGGATGACGTTGGGGTTGCCCTCGCTCATGATGTACTCGGCCGCCATCAGAAGCTCGTCTATCGTGCCCGCAAGGCCACGCTTGAGGAGTACCGGCACACCGGTCTTGCCCACCTCGCGCAAGAGCGGAAAGTTCTGGGCGTTCCTAGCCCCTATCTGCATGACGTCGATCCCCTTGTCAAGGAAGAGCTCGACGTCACGTGGATCCATGACCTCGGTCACGACGGGCATGTCGAGCTCGGCGCTGGCCTCCATGAGAAGGTCGAGTCCCGTAGGCCCCATGCCTTGATGGGAGTAGGGGCTCGTGCGGGGCTTATAGGCACCTCCCCTGAGCATCGTGGCGCCCGCCTTTTTGACAGCACGCGCTATCGTAAAGAGCCCCTCTCCCTCGACAGAACACGGACCTGCGATGACCTGGAAGTTCCCGCCGCCGATACGAACGCCGTGGCCGCAGTCGATGATGGAGTCGGCAGGATGGAACTTGCGATTGGCCTTCTTGAAAGGCTCGGTGACGCGCTTCACCTGCTCCACGATCTCCATGGACTCAAGGAGGAAGGGATCGATCAGGGTCGTGTCCCCGATGATGCCGACGATCGTCTCGTGCTCGCCCCTGGAGATGTTCGTCTTGAAACCGCGCCCCTCGATCCAGTTGACGAAGTGGCCAAGCTGCGCCTCGGTCGCCGTATCCTTGACTATCGCGATCATGCAAGACCCCCTGCTCCCGACTCGGCACCAGATCGGATCACATCGAACTCGCAGACAAGACCAACCGCGCCCTCGGTGCCGTCGGCCGCGAGCCACCATGGTGACCCCGGTGGGGCTCGAACCCACGACCTTTCGCTCCGGAGGCGAACGCTCTAATCCACTGAGCTACGGGGCCACACGAAAAGAGATTATAGCGAATGCTGTCCACGTGTCGCCGTTTGCGAGATAATCAAGGGATGAGAAGCGAACAATTCACAAGTTGGGAAAGCATATGCCATCTTCAGGAGAAGCGTTTTGGTCCGCCGTCACTGCGGCCCGCAACCCCAAGGTCCTCAAGACCGAGGGCGGGACTTGGCACTACGTTGACGTGAGCAACATCCCTGGCGTCGAGCGACTCCCACACGCCCTCGTGGTGTTGCTCGAGAACTGCGTGAGGCGCTCCGCTACCGACGAGGACGCCGTCCGCTTTGCGAGGCAAATCGTGGACGCGGGCCTTTGCGGTAGGCAGGGAGGAGAGATCGAGTTCATGCCTGCCCGCGCGCTCTTCCAAGACTTCACGGGCGTCCCCGTCTTTGTGGACTTCGCCGCGATGCGGGACGCCATGGTCACGCGAGGGGGAGACCCCTCCAAGGTGAACCCGCACATCCCCTGTACGCTCGTTGTTGATCACTCGGTCACTGCGGACTGTGCGGGCGAGGAGGATTGCGACGTCGCCAACGAGGAGCTCGAGGCCGCTCGTAATGCCGAGCGCTTCTCCTTTCTCAAATGGGCGAGCAGGTCATTTCAAAACGTCCAGATCGTTCCCCCGGGAGGTGGCATCTGCCACCAGCTCAACATAGAGCGCTTCTGCGAGGTCGTCACAACCGACGCGATGGCCGCAGCTGACGTCGTCTGCTTTGACACGCTTGTGGGAACCGACTCCCACACGACGACCGCGAACGGCCTGGGCGTTCTCGGCTGGGGCGTCGGCGGCATCGAAGCTGAGGCCGCCGCCCTCGGTCAGCCCATATCGATGCTCGTTCCCCCCGTGGTCGAGCTCAGGCTCACGGGCAAGCTTGGTGATGCGATCTCGGGTATGGACCTCGCACTCACGGTGGCGAAGCTGCTGCGGGAGGCTGATGTCGTCGGTTGCCTCGTCGAGGTGACGGGTCCGGGCGTGGCGGCGCTCACGCCCACACAACGAGCCTGCGTCGCCAACATGACGCCCGAATATGGCTCCACGACGACGCTCTTCCCGGTCGATGAAGCTGCTATCGAATACCTTAGGCTCACGGGCAGAGAGCCCGCGAGAGTCGCCCTCGTCGAGGGTTACCTCAAGGCCCAAGGCGTCTTTGGCGTGGGGGAGGGCCGCAGGTACGCCCGTACCATCGAGCTCGACCTTGCGCGCGTCGTGACCTCCCTTGCCGGTCCGTCGCGCCCCCACAACCTCGTCACGCCCGCTACGCTCCAGAAAGCCTTCCGCAAGGCCGCGCTCGCCCATGGCAAAGATAAGTTCTCTGAAATCTTCGACGTCGAGGTCGCGGGTAAGCGCTTCAGGCTGGGCCATGGGACGCTGGCCATCGCCGCCATCACGAGCTGCACGACGGCGACAGACCCCGCGATGATGGTCGCCGCAGGCCTCCTCGCCAAGAAGGCGCTGGAGAGGGGCTTGGCGACCAAACCGTGGGTCAAGCGCATCCTCGCCCCCGGCAGCCATGCCACCGACCTCTTGCTCAGGAGATCGGGCCTCATCGACGACTTGTTCAAGTTGGGCTTCTACACCTGTGGTTTCGGCTGTATGAGCTGCATCGGAAACTCCGGCGAGATATCCCCCGCGCTGAGGGATCGGGCCGGCGAGATGGAGCTCACGAGCATCCTCTCGGGCAACCGAAACTTCGACGGCAGGATCTCGCCGGATGTCGCTCAGAACTACCTTACGCAGCCCGCCCTCGTGGTCGCCTATGCACTCGTTGGCTCGCTTGACGTGGATCTCTCGAGCGAGCCGGTGGGTGAGGACCCAAATGGAAGGCCTGTCATGCTCGATGAGCTTCTGCCTACGTCAGCCGAGATCAACGCGGCTCTCTCCCGGGTACTCACGCCCGATCTCTTTATCGAGGGCGCGCGAGGCCTTCTCGACGGTTCGGCGGCTTGGGAGAAGTTCAAGGTTGAAAACTCAGCCACCTTTCCCTGGAATGAGTCCTCGACCTACATCCGTCGCGCTCCCTACTTCGAGATCGCAAGACAGCGTGACGTCATCGAGGTCGAGGGCGCGCGCGCCCTCGCACTGCTCGGGGACTTCGTCACGACCGATCATATATCGCCGGCGGGGACCATCGTCGCCGACGCACCTGCGGCAAGCTACCTGCGCGCCTGCGGCGTGGCTCAGAAGGACTTCAACAGCTACGGCAGCCGACGGGGCAACCACGAGGTCATGGTACGCGGCACCTTCGCAAATGTGCGTCTTGAAAACGCCCTTGCCAAGGGAAGGAGCGGCTGGTGGACCTTCGACGCGCTCGAGGGTACGGTCAGGCCCATCTTTGACGTCTCCCGACACTATGCCAACGAGGGCCTCGCCTGTGTCATCATCGCAGGAAAGATGTACGGATCGGGATCGAGTCGCGACTGGGCGGCAAAGGGACCCCTGCTTTTGGGGGTCCGTGCCGTCATAGCCGAGAGCTTCGAGCGCATCCACCGATCCAACCTCGTCCAGATGGGTATCGTTCCCCTCGAGTTCTTGGGGGGTGAGTCTGCGGCTTCGCTCGGCATCAGAGGCAACGAGACGTTCAGCCTAGAAGCCATCGACCTCACGGAGGGCCTTCCAAAACGTCAGGTCTGCCAGGTAAGGGCCACGAGGCCGGATGGCAGCGCATGTGCGTTCGAATGTCGCGTTCGTATCGACACGCCTATGGAAGGTAGGTTCGTAGCCTCGGGGGGTATCCTTCCTTATGTACTCGGTCAGATGGCCTCGTCGTGCGCCTCATCCACTCAGCATTCTTAGGAGTACGCCCGTGATCTGTCCCAACTGCAGTGCGAACGTGCCAGACGACTCGCTGCGCTGCCCTGCCTGTCGCGCCGACCTCGGTCGGACCGTCGTCATACCCAAGCTGGAGGGCAGGTGGTGCAAGAGCTGCGGATCCCTCATACCCGACGACGCCGACACCTGTCCGAGCTGTGGGTTCCCTGCGCCCAAGCCCGCCAGGCACGAGATCGTGCGGCACCCGCAGGCCCTAGCGATAGAAGGGGATGATCCTGATGACGCCACGTTCCAGGGAGAGCTTGATCCTGAGTCACCCGAGGACGAGGAGTCGCACTCCACTGAGGAGACGCACGCCATCGTGCGCATCGAGAGCGCCATCCCATCAGCACCCGTTCCAGGCAACCCCAGGGTCGATCGCGAGCATGCGCTGCGCCTGCGCACGCTCGCGTTCGCCCTTGTCGCCGCCCTCGTGTTCGTGGGCGGGGGCGTCCTTCTCATTACCCATCCCTGGGACCCGAGCGCGAACGACCCGAGGGCGAGGGCCGAGGCGGACACCTCCAGGGCGGGCTTTCCAGGTATCGTGAGCGAGCTCAAAGGGCAGGACAACAGGATAAACATCTCCACTGACATCCGGAGTGGCGACGACACCACGCTCGCCAAGCTCCAAGACGTCTATATCAAGCTTGGCGACCTCAAGAAGGAGGTCGACAAGAACGAGGAGCTCTACAGAAACGTCGCGGCGTCGGGTGACGAGTCCGCCCGCGAGCGGGGCAAGGAGGAAGCCATCCAGCTCTCGCTTGACATAAGCAACCTCATCCAGTCCATCGCCGACATCGACGTCACCTCCGGCACCTATGCGAGCGACGCCCAGAACATGTCCACGCTCGGAAACTACCTGAGAAACCGCATGGATGCGCTTACCAGGACCTGGAAGCGAGCGCTTAGGGTCAGCTCTCCCGAGAGCCACTCCGGCGAGATCCTCGGCTACCTCACGGATTCGGGCCAGGGTTCCTGGAAGAACCAGTTCGAGCAGAGCTACCCGACCATGTCGCCCCAAAAGAAGTAGGAGTTGTGCACCTGTGCGGCTGCCCTCTGCCGAATATGTGAAACAGAGACGCGGCTGATAGAATATTCTGTGCCTTGTATGGACCATAGCCATAAACGGGAGGGAATGCGATGGCTCTTTTTGGGAAAAGGCTTTATACGCCCACCTACAAGGTGAGCGGTGGCGAGGTCGCCGTCCTCGAAACCTCCAAGGGCACCATCCGCGTGAGGCTCGACGGAGAGGGCGCACCCATCCACGTCGCAAACTTCTGCGAACTTGCCACTTCTGGCTTCTACGATGGGCTCAAGTTCCATCGTTACGTCCCCGGCTTCGTCATTCAGGGCGGCTGTCCCAATACGCGCGACATGAGCCCAGAGGATGTCGCAGCGGGCAGGATCGGCCCGAGCGGCATGCCAGGTACGGGTGGGCCCGGCTACGCCATCCATGAGGAGTATACGACCAACCCGCGCAACAGCCACGTTGACGGGGCGCTCGCCATGGCACGATCGCAAGATCCCAACTCAGCGGGATCGCAGTTCTACCTTTGCCTCGGCGCCCAGCACACCCTCGATAGCAACTACACGGTCTTTGGAACGACGATCGAGGGCTTGGACGTCATAGCCACCCTTCGCGCTGGTGATGCCATCAACTCCGTGAAGATAGAGGACCGTTAGGCAGCCGGCCGCTTTGGTAGGTGAAAGTTTCAGGAGGTTAGACAGTGAACCAGCAATCATTTGAGGCGGGCAAGGCCGCCTATGGTCGCGGTGACATACTCAGAGCCGTCAGACAGCTCAGCGCCGCAAAGGAGCCTGGCGAGGTGTCCGGTTCCGTCGACCACCTCCTTGGCAACTGTTACATGAGGCTCAGCCGCTTTTCTGACGCGGCGCGCTGCTACGCCGACGCGCTCCACGACGCCTCCTACGGCCACTTTGGTGCGCTCGCCTGCAACAGGGGTCGCGCCCTTTTGGCCGCTGGTCGTCCCAAGGAGGCCGTCGCAGCACTTTCCATGGCCGTCAGCGATCACGAGTACCCGACTCCATACAAGGCCTACACCGCCCTCGGCAACGCATATAAGCGTATGGGCAACATCCGTGAGGCGGGCGTGGCATTTAGGAACGCGGCCATCGACGAGGGCAACCCAGATCCGTCAAACTCCCTATGCGAGTTGGGCCACTGTTTCATGCAAATGGGTCGTGCGGTGGACGCCGTCGAGGCCTATCGCACGGCACTCGACTTCGCGACCCCTCGTGAGAGTCAGGGTGCCATCTACGGAGACCTCGGCCTTGCCTATGTTGCGGCCAACAAGATGTCCGAGGCTGTGGACGCCTTCGATCATGCTACCGAGAGCGGCCACCTGTTGCGCCCCGAGGTGCAGGTTGCCTACGATGCCGCCAAGAAGGCCGTGGCTGCCCTGCAGGGCGGCGGTCCCTCCGAGACGGACGCGTTTCTTGCGGCTGCGGGATATGGCGGTGGCATCGACCCGCTCGATCCTACCGGTGCAACCGGTGAGGTCATACCGTCTCCCGAGGACACGGGCTTTTTCTCGGTCACCGAGGAGGAGATCGTCGCCAACGCCAAGAAAAACCGCAAGATTCGCCGCAAACACAGGCACCGCGGCCTCAAGGTCCTCCTGATTCTTGTCTTGCTGCTCGTCCTCGCCGCAGGGGCTGCCGGGTTCTTGTACTACAAGGGCTATGGCTGGCCCACCCAGGCATCTGTCGTCGAGAAGCTCTTCAAGGACAACGCAGCTGGCGAGGATGTGGCGCCCCTCTTTGCCTCGAGCGTCTCAAGTGCCGAGAGAGCCCAGATGAAGTCGACCCTTCCCGTCTCACTGAACAACGTGACGATTGACAACGTCGAGCGATCAATGAGTTCGACGACGGTCATCGCGACGGTCAAGCTCTCGTCCGGTGGCGAGCAGAGGTACCAGCTTACGCTCACGCGTGACGGCATAGGCTGGCAGGTAAGTTCGGTCGACTACGTCTTTGACTCCCAAGAGGAGGGTTCAACGACCATTGACACGAACACCTCGCCAGAACCTGCGGGATCGAGTGGCTCCTCGAGCTCCACAGAATCCGGTGCAACTACGGGTACCATCTCAACAACGAACAATGAGACCTCGGGCGAATAGAACCTTGACGAGCGTTAGGTTCATGCGATTGGAAACAGCCAATGTCGATTATCGACTCGTTCTTTGGTGAATACGACGGAGACCTGGCCATTGACCTGGGTACAGCAAATACCCTTGTCGCTGCGCGGGGTCAGGGCATCGTTCTTAACGAGCCCTCCGTCGTCGCGATCGACCAAAGCGCGGACCGTGTCTTGGCTGTGGGCGCGGATGCGAAGCGCATGATAGGAAGGACCCCTGGCTCCATCATCGCCGAGCGTCCCCTTAAGGACGGCGTCATCGCGGACTTCGACGTCACCGAAGTCATGTTGCGCTACTTCATCGAGAAGGCGCGCGGCACGCGCCGCTACCCTTGGTCACCGAGGCCGCGTGTCGTCGTGTGCGTTCCCTCCGGCGTGACCTCAGTCGAGAAGCGCGCCGTCTTCGAGGCGACAATATCTGCGGGTGCCCGCCAGGCCTATCTCATCGAGGAGCCCATGGCGGCTGCAATCGGGGCCGACCTGCCGATTGAGGACCCGACTGGCTCCATGGTCGTGGACATTGGTGGCGGTACGACTGAGGTCGCCGTCATCGCCATGGGTGGCATCGTCGTCTCACAGTCCATCAGGACGGCGGGAGATGAGTTCGACCAGACGATACTCGAGCATGTTCGTGACGCCTACAACCTCTCCATCGGTGAGAGGACCGCAGAGGACATCAAGATAAAGGTCGGGTCGGCCGCACCTTTGGTGGAGGAGCTCGACGTCGAGGTCAACGGCCGAGATGTCCTGTCCGGCATGCCCAAGTCGGTACGCATCGAGTCCGAGGAGATCCGTCGCGCGCTCGACAAGCCGCTCGATGAGGTGACGAAGGCCGTCAAGGACGCCCTCGACGTCACGCCGCCTGACCTCGCAAGCGACCTCATGTACTACGGCGTTCTGCTCACAGGTGGGGGTGGTCTGCTCAGGGGCCTTGATCAGCGGCTGCGTGACGAGACAGGCGTGCCTGTCAATGTGAGTCCCACCGCACTGGAAAACGTCGTCAACGGCTGCGCCAAGGTGCTCGAGGCCAACGCGCTCACGGGCGGCTTCGTGCAGAGCGCTAGTCAGTAGGGTGGCATGGCGCGCTTAGCTGGCGTGGACCAGCCCACGCCTGGACTACGTAAGAGCGATTCGGATTCTGGTGCCAGGCTCTTCGTCTTCCTCGTGGTGCTCTCTCTCGTCATGTTTACGATGAGCGCCCGCGAGAGTGGCTCCGGCTTCTTCACGACACTGCGCGGCGGCTTCATGACTGTCACGACACCTCTTCGCGTCGTTGGCTCAGCCCTCACGACGCCCTTTCAGGCCCTTGGAAACGTATTCTCTAACCTCACAGCAACCCAAGAGACGCTCTCGGACCTTCGGGAGGAGAACGAGCGGCTTTTGGCCAAGAACGCAGAGCTCCAAGAAGAGGCTCAGGCCGCAAAGAGGCTTCAGGACCTCTTGGGGCTTCAGAGCAGCTATAGCCTGCAGTCAACGGCAGCTCGCATTATCTCCACCTCGACCGACTCGTGGAGCAGGACGGTCGTTATCGACAGGGGCAGCTCCTCGGGTCTCGCGATCGGCATGCCGGTGACCAACTCGAGCGGCGCCATCGGTCAGATCATCGAGTGTGGCCCCACCTCTGCCACCGTGAGGCTCATTGCAGACGAGAACTCGTCCGTCTCGGCACTGGTGCAGTCGAGTCGTGCCCAGGGTGTGCTCAAGGGCTCTGCGGGCGGCACGCTCCACCTGACGCTCATCGCCACCGATCAATCGGTATCGGTGGGAGACAGCGTCGTGACAAGTGGGCTTGGCGGCGTCTATCCTAAGGGATTGCCCTTGGGAAGGGTGCTCTCCGTCAACAAGAACGACGGCGATCTCTACTACACCATCGTCGTCGAGCCGCCCTCTTCGGCCGAGAGCTTCGAGGAGGTGCTCGTCATCACCTCGCTCACGGAGAACCAGAAGGCGAGCTCAGAGGACATCGCGAAGGCGGACGATCAGGACAGCTCGCTGACAGGCGGTTCGGGTGACTCGACGTCCACACCGAGCGACTCTGGATCGTCTGGTGCGTCGGACCGAGCGGAGGGCTCGTCAGCCTCCGATCGACAGAGCACTCGCTAGCGTTTCGGTAGGAGGTGTCCATGCAGGTAAACAACACACACAAACATAGACGTGACAGCGCGGCCCTCGCTGGCGTGTGTCTTGTCCTTCAGATCGCCGTCGCGCCCTATCTTGCCGTAGGCAATGGTCACATCAACTTCGCCCTTATCTTCTGCGCCATCGTCACCCTAACGGTGGGAGGCAGCTGGGGCGTGCTGTGCGGCTTTCTCTCGGGCCTTGTCTTCGACCTCAGCACGACCGGACCGGTCGGCCTCATGGCCCTCCTGCTCACCAGCGCAGCCTTCGTCATGGGCATGGAGTCCAGAAATCGTCTTCAGGACGACTCTTCCGCCGCCATGATCCTCTTCTTCATGACCTGCCTTGCCGTGAGCGTCTCCTACAACCTGGCAATGTTTCTGGTAGGTGAGGCTCACTCTGTGGTTGATGTGCTCTTCTTGAGGAGCCTTCCCAGCTTCATTCTGACCTCTGTGGCCTTCCTGCCCTTTGCCTGGCGCTACTCCAAGGGCTCGTCGCATACGCTGAGCATGGGCGTGCCCACCAAAAAGCGCAGTGGAAAGTATGGCGCAGGAACCCCTTAGGTGAACACTCATGAATCCCGTGATCATCATCATCGCAGTCTTGGCAGTCATCCTAGTCTGCCTCATCGTTGCCTTCATCCTCCTGGGCAGGGGCGACAGCCGCTTCACCTTTGACATAGGCGGCAGCGTCCCCACGGCGGCGGGCGGAGGGGACAGCTCTACCGAGACGGGGTTCAAGAACAGGCTTCTTGGCCTTAAGGTCTTCGCGGGAACCGTTATCGGGGCGCTTTTTGTCAGACTTTGGAGCATGCAGCTCGTCTCCGTCAACGACTACAGCGCCAAGGCCGAGAGTAACAGAACCCGAACTATCCTTGTCTTCGCACCCAGAGGCCGTATTCTCGACCGCAATGGAAACGAGCTGGTCACCAACCGCCCGAGCCTCTGCGTCGTCGCGAAGTCTGACGTCGCTGCCAATCCCATCGAGGTCAAGCTTTTGGCCAACTTGCTCGGCATGCCATCCATGGCCGTCAAGCACAAGATAGAGAATGCCAGTGAGGGAGCCCAGAGCCTGAGGACGGTGGCCGAGGACGTGTCAAGGCGCGTCGTCGCCTACATCGGCGAGCACACCTATCTCTTCGACGGGGTCCAGATCGCCCAACGGACCCAGCGACTCTACCCCAACGGAAACCTCGCCGCGCACGTCTTGGGCTACACTGGTCCGATCACCACCGACCAGGTAAAGAACATGGACGAGGCATCGGGGGGCTCCATACGCTATGAGCTTGGCGACATCGTCGGGCAGTCGGGCATCGAGCGTCAATATGAGAGTATCCTACAGGGTATCAAGGGCGAACAAGTTGTCTACGTCAATGCCAATGGCGACGTGCTCTCCACATCGAGCTCGGTCGAGTCTCAAGGCGGCTCCGACATCACGCTCACCCTCGACAAATCCATCCAGAGGGCAGCGGAGGAGTCCCTTGCAAGCAACATCCAGAGGTTGTATAAGCTCGGTCGCACCGACTGCCACGGCGGTGCCGCGATCGTGATCGACGTGACCAACGGCGACGTGCTCGCTATGGCAAGCCATCCCACCTACTCGCCTAACGTCTTCGTCGGGGGCATCTCGAATGACGATTGGAACGCGCTCTCGTCCGAGAGTTCCCACAATCCCCTGCTCAACAGGGCCATTGCAGGGCAGTATCCCTCGGCTTCGACGATAAAGCCGCTCACGACCTTCGCTGCCCTCAACTTCGGCATCGCGACCACGGACTCAAGCTACTATTGCTCGGGCTACTGGACGGGCTTTGGCAGGGCATCAGGCCAGTACTGCTGGAAGAAGACGGGTCATGGTGGCATAGGCCTGCAGGGAGGCATCACCTATTCCTGTGACGTCGTCTTCTATGAGATCGGCAAGGGCTTCTTCTACTCTGATCATCCCGATGGCATGCAGGAGACATTCAGAAAATGGGGGCTTGGAGCCAAGGAGGGTATCGACTTACCCGGTGAGGCCACAGGACGGGTGCCTGACGCGCAGTGGAAGGCAAGCTACTATGCGAACTCAAGCGAGGACGACAGGGCCTGGAAGGGCGGAGACTATACCAACCTCGCCATCGGGCAGGGGGACCTGTTGGTGACGCCGCTTCAAATGTGCTGCGTCTATGCGGGTATCTCCACCAAGGGCACCATCTGGAAGCCGCATCTGTTAAAATCCGTCGATGCTGCCGTGGGATCAGGGTCAGTCATCGATCACAGGGACGCGCTCACGTACCAGATTGAGGAGAGGCCAGCGTATCTCGACTTGGTCCATGCAGGTCTCAAGGGCGTCATCTACGAGGAGTCAGAGGCACAGACGTCCCACTTCGTCACGCTTCCCGTGACGGTGGCAGGCAAGACCGGCTCAGCCCAGACGCCCAAGAGCCAGCCCGACGGCTGGTTCATCGCCTATGCGCCCTACGATGACCCTAAGTATGTGATCGCGGTGGCCATTGAGTATGGAGGCTACGGTGCGGAGGGGGCCATGTATGTCGTACGCGACATCCTTGGAGAGATCTATGGTAGTCCCGATACCTCGACCGCACAGGACACGAGCGCGGTGAGGTAGGGCCATGGCACAGTCACAGAACAACATGGGTGCAGCCCTCGGCTCGATCATGAGGGGGATGGGTGGCGCCATCGGACAGGTCATGAGCAAGAACCTGCGTAGCCCCCGCGCAGGTGCGAGCGCACGAAACCGGTCGAACTTCTATCGCCCGCAGCTCTTGTCCGCCCTCGCCTTGGTGGGCTTTGGGGCCCTTGTCATCTGGACGGCGTCGCTCTCGATCTCAGAGGCCTCGTTCTTCCGTCAGTGCTTGGGCATCGCGCTCGGCCTCGCCGCAACCCTCGTCATGTGGCGCTACGACTACCGCGTGCTCGCCAACACGACAAAGGCGCTACTCATCGCTGACGTCGTCCTCATGCTCCTGCCGCTCGTACCAGGCCTGAGCCATACTGCCAAGGGTGCGACGGGCTGGGTCAAGGTGCCGTTCTCGACATTCACCTTTCAGCCCTCCGAGTTTGCCAAGCTTGTCACCATCTACCTCATGGCGGCCCTAGGAGCGGAGTACAACGGACGCATCGAGGCCCTCAAGGACTACATGAAGCTCTGTGGCATCCTTGTTATCCCGTTTCTGCTCATCTTGCTTCAACCGGATCTTGGAACGGGGCTCATCGTGCTCGTGACGGGAGCCTCCATCATCATCTGTTCCGGTGCCAAGAGGAGATGGGTCGTCGTAACCATCGCGTGCATAGTCCTCTTCGCAACTGTTGTCGTTGTGACGTCCATGACTCCTGGCCTACCTCATCTGCTCAAACCCTATCAGCTCAACCGCCTCATCGTGTTCGTGGACTCCTCGGTGGACCCGTCGGGCAATGGCTACAACCTCCAACAGGCAAAGATTGCCGTGGGGTCGGGTGGGCTCCTTGGCAAGGGCATCGGTCACGCCAGCCAGGCGGGTAGCGGCTTTCTGCCAGAGGCACACACGGACTTCGTGTTCGCGTTTCTTGCCGAGGAGTTTGGTTTCATTGGCTCGGCGCTGCTCCTGGGCCTCTTCGCTATCCTCATCTTCTCGACCATCACGCTCGCACAGCGGGTGGAAGCACCCTTCGGCAAGCTCGTGCTCGTTGGTATCGCCACGATGTGGTCTTTTCAACTCTTGCAGAACGTGGGAATGTGCATCGGTATCATGCCCATTACCGGCATTCCGCTTCCCTTCATAAGCTATGGCTCCTCCTCTATGCTGACCCAGCTCATGGCGGTCGGGATGGTGCAGTCCGTGTGGAACCACATCCCGAAGACCGCCTAGCCATGGGTCTTGGCAAACTAAGCACCCGCAAGGAGATCAAATGACTCGAAGACCTGCGTTTTTCAGCTTCGACCTCGCAGAGACCCTCAATGCCGGCAGACAGGCCGAGATGAGACGCACCCAGGACCTGTGCGTGACGATCTTCGTGTCTGCGCAGGCCGACACCGCTCTCGTTATGGCCATTAAGAACGCCTTCGTGCCAGAGCTCACGAGCTCGACGGTCGTCGTACGCCCGCTCGAGCCGGGGTCGATGCCGCCTGTGGACTCTGACCTTTGCGTCGTGGTGCCCGATGACGGGGGGGAGCTTGCGCTGCGTTGTGCCCGCTCCTCTGCTGACGTCGGTGTTCCCTGCCGCGTGATTGTGGAGACAAGCCTCGAGGTCCACGACCTTGGGCCTGACGGGGCGAACGGCCTCGCGGGCTACATCGTCGCCTCTGACCCCCAGGCAGCACTTACGGAGTTTGCGGACTGGGTGATACGGGCCTGTCCCGACACAGGTCTTGCGCTTGCCGCCAACTTCTCGTTCTTGCGTCCCGCCAAGATATCGGAGATCATAAGACGCTACTCTAAGGAGAACGCGCTCATCGGTGCCATCTCGCTCATCCCCGGGGCAGATCTGCCCATCATGACCGTAAACCAGTTCAGGATGGCGTTCGAGATCGCTGCTGCCTGTGGCGTGCGGCTCAGGATCACACGCATCACAGACCTCGCGGGTATTCTCGGTGCCGGCTTTGCCTATCGCTCTCTTGCCCGATCGCTCGTCAGCGCCATCCCGATCGTTGGCTGGGCTATCAAGGGCGGCGTCGGCTATCTGGGCACCCAGACGACCGGTCACGCCCTAGCACTGCGCTACTGTGGGAGCGCGGGCGCAAACAGTCGACCTTGAACGTGACCGAAACGTTCAGGGGGTTCTCGGCACAGCGTTCACTGCCACGTGGCGGCGAGCGCACGGACAGCACGCCCTTACACTGCCACTCGATGTCGAGCGTACCAAAACGGTACGCTCAGGGCCGAGTGGCAGTGCCATCCACATGGAACTGCACGCTCAGGGCCGAGTGGCAGTGCCACTCACACTGCCACTCGACGTCGAGCGTACCGAAACGGTACGTCCAGGGCCGAGTGGCAGTGCCGACCACACGGGACTGCACGCTCAGGGCCGAGTGGCAGTGCCGCCCACACTGCCACTCGACGTCGAGCGTACGGGCTGCACGCCCTTACACTGCCACTCGACGTCGAGCGTACCGAAACGGTACGGTCAGGGCCGAATGGCCGGGCCGCTGAGGCGCCCGTCGGGGGCGACCGCAGGCCAGGGACATGCTCGGGCGTGCCGTCACGCAGGCCAGGGGGTCTGCCGACCACCCGGGTACCGCGAGCGAGAGGTGCGCGAGGGACCTGCGCCCGACAGGAGCCACCCCGGGTGCGGCCCGGGCCTACCAGACGGCCGAGGAGATGCGAACGCTGCGCAGAAATCGATGAGTACGTTGCTCAAAAATAAGTTCCACTCTCTCAGTTCGGGTCATATCGCCTAGCGTAATGCGTCCAGCACCTCAGAAAAGTGAGTGAGCTATGAAACTGCTTTCTTGTTGACTGGTTCGTCATGCGCTGGTAAGATTTTGGGCCGTTGCACCTGAAGGCAATGATGAAGGGTAGATCATGTACGCAATCGTTAGCACTGGAGGCAAGCAGTATAAGGTTGCCAAGGGCGACATCATCGATGTCGAGAAGATCGATGCGCAGCCTGGCGAGAAAGTCGATCTTGACGTCCTCATGCTTAATGACGGCACTCATACGGTTGCCGACACCGCTGTACTTGAGGGCAAAAAAGTCAGCTGCGAGATAGTGGACCAATTCAAGGGCGAGAAGATCATTGTCTTCAAGCTCAAGAAGCGCAAGCGCTATCACCGTACGAAGGGCCACCGTCAGAAGCTGACCAAGTTGCAGGTGTCCGAGCTGCCCGTGCTTTCCTAACGAGGCCTCATGTCACCGCAAGAGAGATAGGTAGGAACTAGCATGGCACACAAAAAAGGCTTGGGTTCGTCTCGCAACGGTCGTGATTCTAACGCACAGCGACTGGGTACCAAGATCTACGGGGGTCAGGCCATCAAGACCGGTCAGATCATCGTTCGCCAACGTGGCACACACATCACCCCAGGCGAGAACGTTGGGCGAGGCAAGGATGACACCCTCTTCGCACTTGCTGATGGTGTCGTTGAGTTCAAGAAAGGTAAGAAGCACTACGTGCATGTTCGTACCGCATAGGGTTGACGTCCCTCTGAGGTCGCGGTGCTCAGCGCGACCTCGTTGAGGTCCGGCATCTGTGTGATCGGCGTGTATATTGATGTGCTTGGCTGAGTTGAGCTAAGAACGTCTATATGCGTTCGGTATCTCTCGTGTCCTCCTTGAGTCTTGGAGGATGAGGATGCCGTATCATACGGGTAGCTAGGAGAGGAGATCCATGCCCACGAACAGCTTTACCGACCTCTCTCGAATCAGCGTCAAGGGTGGTGACGGCGGAGCTGGCTGCATGTCATTTCGTCGTGAGGCCTTCGTGCCGAAGGGTGGCCCTGACGGCGGCGATGGCGGTAACGGCGGTAACGTTGTCCTCGAGTGCGATCCACAACTCTCGTCCCTCATCGACTATCGCTTCAAGCATCACTTCAAAGCCAGTCGTGGCACGCATGGTCAAGGTTCCCGTCGCCATGGCGCTGACGGAAGGGACCTCGTCCTCAAGGTTCCCGTGGGCACACAGGTGAGGGAGCTCGACCCAAAGACCATGGCGGTGCTCTATGAGATAGCTGATCTCATAGAGCCGGGACAGCGTGTCGTGGTAGCGCCTGGCGGTGTTGGTGGCAAGGGTAACGTCCATTTCGTGACGTCGGTTCGTCGGGCTCCGGCCTTTGCCGAGAAGGGGGAGCCTGCGCGCGAGCACTGGATAGAGCTCGAGATGAAGCTTGTGGCGGATGTCGCCCTCGTGGGACTTCCCTCGGTGGGAAAAAGCTCGCTCATCGCCCGCATGACTGCCGCCCGGCCCAAGATCGCCGACTATCCTTTTACGACACTCATCCCCAACCTCGGTGTCGTTCGCACGAAAGACGGGGCGTCCTTTGTCATCGCGGACGTTCCGGGGCTTATCGAGGGAGCGAGTAAGGGTAGGGGACTTGGCCATGAGTTCCTGCGTCATGTCGAGCGCAGCTCCCTCATCCTGCACGTGGTCGACATAACTGGGGGCTACGAGGGCGCAGACCCTGTTGAGGCCTATCGTACGATCGATGCGGAACTCGCAGCCTATGCGCCAAAGCTTGCCGAGCGTCCCCAGGTGCTTGTTGCCAACAAATGCGACATGCCGGGTATTGATGAAGCCATCTCTCGTCTGCGAGCTGTTGCCAAGACGGATGGCAAACCCTTCTTCGAGGTCTCCGCCGTCACGGGTGCCGGTCTCGATACGCTCATGAACGCAACTGCCTCAGAGGTTTCTCGGCTCAGGAAGGCAGCCGTAAGAGAAAGTGACGTAGTCGAGAAACTAAGTGAGAAACTCGAGCGTATGCGCCAGAGGCGTGAGCGCGAAATTTCCATATCGCGTGAATCGGGTCATATCTGGCGTGTGAGTGGGCCCGCGATCGAGCGCATGGTCGTACAGACCGATTGGGACAACGACGAGGCCGTCGCCTACCTTCAGCACCGCTTCGCGCGCTCGGGTCTTGACGCTACGCTTGCCGAGGCGGGTTGTGCCGAGGGAGATGAGGTGCGCATCCTCGGCTTTACCTTCACCTACGAGGGATCCGACGATGCGGGTGGGTGCAAGGGAAGGCGTGCGGACGCGGTCCAGCCCACAGCTGTCGGTGCACATGCTTGTACTGACCTCGATAGCGAGGACACGCTGCGCCACGGTGGGGAGCACAACGCTGATGGGTGACATCTTCGACACGAGTCATGTCATCGTAGCCAAGGTGGGTTCCTCCACGCTGATCGGCCCCGATGGTGGCGTGGATGAGGCCTTCGTGGGATCGCTCGTAGATCAGATGGCCCAGCTCGTACATGAGGGCTACCATCCCATCCTCATCACATCAGGCGCTGTGGCAGCCGGTTTCAGGCACCTCGGGCTGCACGCGCGACCCGATGACATCCCGACGCTCCAGGCCTGCGCGTCTGCTGGGCAGGCGACCCTCACGGAGGTCTACGCCGAGGCGTTTCGACGGCATGACATCGCCGTTGGTCAGGTCCTCCTCTCTCGTAGGGACCTTGCTGACAGACAGACCTACCTCAACGCGAGGAACACCTTGGGGAGGCTCCTTGCCCTTGGCGCGATACCTGTGGTCAACGAGAATGACACGGTATCGGTGGCTGAATTCACCTTTGGTGATAACGATACGCTCGGTGCCATTGTCGCGACCATCGTCAATGCCAGCCTCTATGTGATTCTCTCGGACGTAAATGGACTCTACAAGACCAATCCAGCTCTTGATCCTGCGGCACGCATCGTCGACACGCTCGATGCAATCACGCCCGAGGTTGAGGCCATGGCTGGGGATGCCGGCTCTGCGGTGGGAACCGGCGGCATGCGAACGAAGCTGCGGGCTGGTCGCATCACGCTCGCAGCCAAGATACCCATGGTCATCTGCAAGGGCAGGCAAGAGGGCGCGCTCGTTCGCGCTGCTCACAGCGAGAGAGTCGGAACCCGCATTGAGGCCGCGCCAGCCGCCCACCACGAGGGAGCGCGCAAGCTCTGGTTGGCAACAGCCGAGCTTCCTCAGGGAAGTATCGTGTTGGATGGGGGCGCAGTGCACGCGGTCCTCCATGAGGGAGCCTCCGTGCTACCCGTGGGTATCAGGGAGGTCAAGGGAGACTTCTCGAAGCAAAGTGTCGTCGACGTTCAGTCTCTTGACGGAACGCTTATCGGTAGGGGGGTGGTACGCTATCCTGCCGATGAGCTGAGGCGCTATCGGGGCCTCAGGCTCGACGTGATTGGGCGCTTTGTTTCTGACAAGGCGGGTTGGCCTGCCATTCACCGTGATGACCTGCTTGTCTTCTAGGGACAGCTATGGATGATGTGGCAGCTCAGATCAAGACGGTCGTACGGGTGACAGCTGAGAGAGGTGACCTTCCCCCTCTGGGTGAAGATCCCCGTCGGAGCTACCGTCTTGGCATCATGGGCGGGACCTTCGATCCCATCCATAACGGTCACTTGGTCACCGCAGAGCAGGCCTTCGGAGACCTCGCCCTTGACGTGGTGGTGTTCATGCCTGCGGGACATCCCGCCTTCAAACAGGACGCGCAGGTGAGTCCCGGCGCGGATCGCTATGCCATGACCCTGCTTGCGACCTCTGACAACCCTCACTTCATGGCCTCGCACTTTGAGGTGGACCGTGAGGGCATCACCTACACCGCAGACACCCTCGAGCGCCTTCGCGCCATCTATCCGGACAACGTGAGAATCTACTTCATCACGGGAGCCGACGCTGTGACTGACATCGTGACCTGGAGGGATGCCGGCAGTATAGCACAGCTTGCCACCCTCGTCGCGGCTACGCGTCCTGGCTATGACCTGAGTCATGCCGAGCAGGTCATCAGCGCCTCTCCCTATAACTTTGACGTCATCTACCTTGAGGTGCCGGCCTTGGCCATCTCGTCCAGCTACCTGAGGAGACGCGTGGCTGCCTCGCAGAGCCTGAGGTACCTCACGCCTGACGTCGTGACAGGCTACATCCACAAGCATAAGCTCTATGGCGTACGATCCTCGCACGAAGGAACACAGGGAGGTACATCGCATGACTGAAGACACGCGGCCACACTACAGCGAAGAGCAGGAAACCACCATCGTGCAGCTCGAGGCGGACTTGGCTGCCCATATGCGTGACGTGAGGCCTAAGCGCTATGAGCACTCGCTCTCGGTTGCCAAGACGGCAGAATCGATGGCCATACGCTATGGTGCAGACCCCTTCCTCGCCCGATGCGCAGGCATACTCCACGACTGGGACAAGGTCCTCTCGGCGGATGAGCAAGTAAAGCGAGCCATTGAACTGGGCGTTGACATGGGAGTCGACCTCGAACTCGTCCAACCGCTCCTCCATGGCCTCACGGCCGCACTCACGCTGCCCACGCGCTATCCCAAGCTCCCCCCCGAGATCTTCAGGGCTATCTCCCTGCATACGGTGGGCTCGGCCGACATGACGGCACTCGACAAGATCCTGTTCGTGGCTGACGGCATAGAGCCGCTGAGAAAGCCCGCCCCCGCGATAGAGCACGTCCGCGAGATGGTGGCACGGGGCGAAGATCTGGGTGAGGTTTACGTCTTCATGTTTTCCTCGGGCATCGAGTACGTTGTGAATACGCGACGATACCTCTACCCGGGTACCATAGACGTGTACAATGAGCTGGTCTTGAAACGAGGTGCCTAGGGGCATGGGAAAACAGGACGTACGACAGGGGATCGCAGCACCGCTTGAGGTAGCGAGAGTTGCCGCCCTTGCGGCAGATGACAAGAAGGCGACGGACATACTGGCACTCGACCTCTCTGGACTCTCTAATGTCTGCGATTACTTCCTTATCTGCACTGCCCAGAACAGGCCCCAGATGGATGCCGTCGTGGATGGCATCCGGGAGAAGGTCGCGAAAAACTGTGAGCTGCATCCCATCTCAAGTGAAGGCAGACAGGGTTCGAGCTGGGTGCTGATCGACTATGGCGCCACTGTGGTGCACGTGTTCAGGCCTGAGTCAAGGGAATACTTTAGGCTCGAGAAGCTCTGGGGCGAGGCACCTCGCGTTCCCCTCGGCCTGAGGAGTGACGCTAGACCCACTTAGGTTGGGGGAGGGAGCCACAAAAGATGAGGCACGTGTCGCCCTGCGCGTGCGCGATGACTGGGCCACCCTCGTCTCCCTCACGATCCAGGTATCTCGGACATGCCGTCGTGGTTGTTTGAGATCGTGTCCGAGAGCGTATCCTTGAGGCGCAGGTCGTATCCCAAGGTGAGTGCCCCTGCTCCAAAACGGCTCCGTATGCTGTCGGTGGCCTCGGAGAGCCTCCTCTTCGCGTCCCTGTCACGGCCGCTGTCCCACCCTCGCGACACGGGAGGTTGGTTCGGCTGTCCATCGCCTACATCAAAGAGCGCCAGTTGCGTGGAAGACCTCTCGCCGCCAAACCCACTCACCATGACGCCGACAAGCCTGACGGGTGTGCCCTCACTCCACAGGTCACTCAGCAGCTCCTTCGCCACCCGACCAAAGTCTCTCTCGTCATCGGTCTCAGGAACGAGCGGGCGCTGGATCGTACGCGTGTGCTCATAGTCAAACTTGAGCTTGAGCGTGACCTCTCCTCCCCTGAGCCTCTTCGAGCGCAGACGTGTGCCTACGAGCGCGCTCACATGCGCGATGGCGGCCTCTACATCCCTTCGGCTCGTGAGGTCATGGGAGAAGGTCCTCTCATTTGAGACGGACTTTGGGGTGCTCCTGTGAGCGATGCTCGTGACCTTGCTCGTCTCCCGGCCCGCTGCGCGCTGGACCATCTTGGGCCCGTGCACGCCGAAGACGCGACGCATCTTCTCGACCTCGGCCTGCGCAAGCTGTCCAAGCGTACGGATACCCATCTTTTTCAGTCGGTCCTTAGTTGAGGGCCCAACGCCGCTCAGTGCCTCAACAGGGAGTGGGGCCAAAAACTCGGCAGCCCGTCCCGGCATCACGACACAGAGCCCATGGGGCTTATCGCGCTCTGAGGCAATCTTGGCGACGGTCTTGTTCTGTCCAAGTCCGATGGAGCAGCTGATACCAAGATCACTGATCCTTTCCTGTATCCTCTTGCATATGAGGACAGGATCCTCCCTCGAATACCTCCCGGGCGTGACGTCGAAGAACGCCTCGTCGATGGAGACCTGCTCCACGCGGGGGGTCTCTCGCTCTATGAGGGACATGACCTTGGCTGACAGCTCACGGTAGCGGGCAAAGCGACCCTGCGTCCAGATGGCGTCAGGACACAGACGTATCGCCTGGTAGGAGGGCATGGCGGAGTGGACGCCATAGGGCCTCGCCTCATAGGAGGCCGTCGATACGACCCCACGCCTCTCGGCAGACCCACCCACGATTACGGGCCTACCCCTCCACTCGGGGTGATCGAGCTGCTCGACTGAGGCAAAGAAGGCGTCGAGATCGAGAAGGCCTATTGCAGGCCCTCTCCAAGCGCCTGCCCCGGCTGTCCCGAGTGGCTCACTCATGTGACATTGAGCGAGGCGGGCAGAGTGACGGAGAACGTCGTACCCTCCTCAGTCGTGCTCGTCGCAGAGATCGTGCCGCCATGGGCCTCCGCGATACCTCGTGCAATGGCGAGTCCCAGACCAAAGCCACCGGGAGAGTCGGTGCGAGAACGGGAGTTGTCCGATCGATAGAAGCGGTCAAAGATGTGCTTGAGGTCTTCGGGCGCGATGGGTTCCCCCCTATTGGTAATGGAGAGACGGGCGTACTTTCGCTTCTCGAACGTGAGCCTGACAGTGATCTGACTTCCATCGTACGCGTACTTACAGGCGTTATCCATGAGGATCTTAACGAGGCGATCCACCCACTCGCGATCACCGTTTACGAGCACTCCCTCCTGCAGCTCAGTCTCTATGGTGCAGTTACGCTCGAAGGCAAGCGCATCGAACTCAAGGGAGGCAGACCCGACCATATCCGAGAAGTCGATGCTCTCCATCCGGAAGGCAAACGAGGAGGAGTCGACCAGGCCCTCATCCGTCCGGGCAAGCTGAAGAAGCTCTCCCACGAGACTCTTCATGTGCTCCGCCTCGTCTGAGATGCTCTTTACCCAACGCCTGTCCTTTGCCGAGAGCTCATGGGATTTCATAAGGATCTCACCATTAGCAAGAATGACGGCAAGCGGGGTCTTGAGCTCGTGAGAGGCATCTCCCACGAAGCGCTGCTGCTTCTGAAAGGCCTCCTCGATAGGCGCCGTCGCCCAATCGGCCAGATAGACAGAAATGATAGCCACGGCGGCGAGCGCTATGATAAAGGAGGCGATACTCCGTATAGACTGCCTCTCCCAAGATTGGTACAGATCACCTGCGTTGACCATGGTGATGAGCACATTGCCGCTCTGGAGCTTGCGGGACTTCCAGGCGATGCCCAAATCCGAGGCATAGCCGCGGCCCTTCTCCACATCCAAGGACTCAGCTATGATCTGGTCGAGATCGTGTAGCTTGGTTGAAAGCGACGCGTTGCTGGTCGCGAGCACGATGCCCGAGGACGAGGTCTCGACCGTCACCACGAACAGGCCGGAGTTGCTCTGCTTTCTGCTCCTGCCAGATGGCGCCTCCGTGAGCGGCGTCTCGAGACCCTCCTCAAGTACCGAGTCTATCGAGCTCTGCACAGAGAGGTAGGAAGACCAGAGCGATGATGCGACTACCCCCAAGAGCACGAGGCTCACGAGTCCCGTGACAAAGATGATGAACTTCCTCTTTAGTAGCTTAAGCATCAACGCTCCATGAATTCCTGCTCACAGGGAGGTCACTAGTCCTCGCTGAAGTCCTCGAGACGGTAGCCGAGCATGCGCAGAGTCGTGATCTGCACGTGCGAATGGATGTGACTGACCTTCTTGCGCAGAAACGAGATGTACGCCTCGACTGAGTTCTCCGAGGCGTCTCCGCTTGTGCCCCAGACGCGGGAGAGCAGATCCTGCTTCGAGACGACACGGGAGTTCGAGCTCATGAGCATCTGCATGACAGCGAACTCCTTGCCCGACAGGTGAACCTTATGGTCACCGCAGGACAGGTCATGGGTCGTCAGATCGAGCTTGAGATCGGCGAAGGTGATTTCGTCGATGACGACGTCGCCTTGCCTGCGGGTAAGGGCACGTACGCGAGCGAGCAGCTCGGGAGCCTCGAAGGGCTTGGTCATGTAGTCGTCGCTTCCGGCATCGAGGCCCTGCACCATGTCTCCGGTTGACGTCTTGGCCGTGAGCATCAGGACTGGAATCGAGTTTCCGGAGTGCCTGAGCTCCTTCACGATCTGAATGCCGTCGATGCCCGGAAGCATGATGTCAAGCACGACCGCATCATAGAGGCCGCTCTGGGCGGCTGTGAGGCCCGCGTTGCCGTCATAGACGGCCTCGGCGTTGAAATGGTCATCGATGAGGATCTGTACGATCGCGTCCGCGAGGTTCCTCTCGTCCTCGACAACAAGAATGTTCATGCTCTACCTCCAACTGTCTCATGCATTTGGGTACCTGATAATACCCGTTTCGGTCATTCTACCCCTCCAGACTGTATTTGGCCTTAAATGTTCGTACTAAATTTCGTAGACTTACGGGAGATCCGATGAAGCTCCCTCCGTCCGAAGGGTCTTGCACGCCCTCTATCCCTGCACATACGTAGACTCATGCCCCTTGTCGAGGGCTACCCATCGGTCACAGACAGTTCACAAAAACTGCAGCCATGGTCCGTTATCGCATGGCCTATCATGATGCGACGCCCGTGTGGTGATGCGGCGCATAACCTATCTACCGAGGCGCCGCGCGATCTAAGGAGTACTACGTTGGCAGTGAAGATCCGTCTTGCCCGTCATGGCGCCAAGAAGCGTCCATACTATCGTATCGTCGTGGCCGATGGTCGCATGCCCCGTGACGGTCGCTACATCGATCTCGTCGGACGCTACAACCCCCTGTCCGATCCCAAGACCATTGACATCGACATCGAGAAGGTCGATGCATGGGTGGCTAAGGGCGCGCAGCCCTCAAATGCCGTGTCGCACCTGATTGACATCGTCAAGAATGGCACGCCCGCCCCCGAGAAAAAGCGGAAGCTCTCCAAGAAGGCTGCCGCCAAAGCTTCTGCTGGCTCTGACGAGAGCACGGAGTAGCTCCCGTGGCCGGACAAGCTGCGATCAGCGGGACTCCTCTTGGACAGGTGGGACAGGGCTTGCCGAGTGACAGGGTCGCCGATCTTGTCGAGTATATCGTCTGCGGACTTGTGACCGACGAGAACCGAGTATCCCTCGACGTGACGGACGGGGAAGGCTCGGCGCTCATCGAGATCTCGTGCGCCGAGGATGATGCCGGACGCGTCATCGGTAAGCGCGGACGCACGATCAAGGCGATCAGAACGCTTGCGCGCGCCTTGGGCTCGAGGGTCGGCACGGCCGTCGAGGTCGAGGTCCTCGGGTAGACGGTGGCCCGCCGGTACCGGTCGATAGCCCGCGTGGAGAAGACGCATGGCAGGCAGGGGGAGATCGTGGCAGTTGATGTCAACGGTCTCGGTACATACCTCAGGCCCGGCATGTGGGTATGGGCCGTTCCACCTAGGCTGAAGGGTCCTCGCTCCTTCGTAGTGGGTCGCGTGAGAGGCAACGGTCACGGTTGGCTCGTGAGCCTCGTGGGTGTGGACAGCATCGCCCACGCATCACGGCTCGTCGGAAGGACGCTGCTTGTAGCCGTCGACGAGCTGCCGGATGACTTCGAGCTGCATGATGCGAGGGAGCTCGTCGGCAGGCGAGTCAGAGACCTGCTCCTCGGGGAGATCGGTCATATCAGCGAGGTGACGCTCGGCGTCGCAAACGATACCTGGACCATCGAGGGTGAGACGGGTACGTTCGTCATACCCGTCGTCGGGGAGTATGTGCTCGGGATAGACAACGAGGGTGAGCTCGTAGTGAACCTGCCTGACGGCGTAAGAGAGGGACGGGACGGATGATATTCGAGGTCCTCTCCGTTTTTCCCCAGGTCTTCGAGCCGTATCTGTCCGAGTCAATTCTGGGCCGCGCATGGCAGAGATCCCTGTTCGAGTTCGTAGCCCACGACCTGAGGACATGGACGCATGACAGGCATGGTACGGTGGATGACGCTCCCTTTGGTGGCGGGCAGGGCATGCTCATGAAATGCGAACCGATATTCGAGGCAGTGAGGGACATTTCGGGGCAGGGGAAGAAGCGGCCGCATGTGATATTCTTCTCGCCCTGTGGCAGGCGCTATTCGGAAAAAGACGCCGAGAGACTCTCGAGCTTTGACAGAATCTTGTTTGTCTGTGGTCGCTATGAGGGCATCGATGAGAGGGCGTACTCGCTGGCGGACGAGATCGTCTCTGTGGGGGACTACGTCCTCACGGGAGGGGAACTTGCCGCCCTTGTGGTCATCGACTCCGTCGTGAGACTCCTGCCCGGAGTACTCGGTGACGACAGGAGCGCGAAGGACGAGTCCTTCTCGCAGGGCCTCCTCGAGTATGCCCAGTACACGAGACCGGCCACATTTCAGGGCGAGCGCGTTCCAGAGGTCCTGCTCTCTGGCGACCATGGCGCCGTGAGCGCGTGGAGACGCAGGAGTTCCATAGAGCGCACGGCACGCTGGAGGCCAGACCTCCTTGAGGGAGCAGAGCTCAGCGAGGACGAGTGGAGCCTCGTCCACGAGACGTTGGGGCAACGGGATTGCGAGGCGACAGATGTCTGATGGTGACGCGGGGACGAGGCGTGGCAGGGAAGGCATTCTGTGGGAGCTACTCCAATGGTTGGGCTCTGTGGCCTTCGTGTTCATCCTCTTCGTGCTCCTGAGGATCTTCGTCTTTGGCGTCTACTATGTCCCCACGGGATCCATGACCGACACGATTCAGGTGGGCGATCAGCTGATAGGCGAGAAGATCAGTTACCGCTTCACGAGTCCGAAGGTCGGCGAGATCGTGACCTTCGACGACCCTGACGGATCGGGAGAGACCCTCATAAAGCGCATCATCGCGACGTCAGGGCAGACGATAGACATACACGATGGCAAGTTGTACATAGATGGTGTCGAGCAGGAGGAGTCCTACACCAAGAGTAGGCCTACCTACGCGCTCACGGAGCATGCCGCGAACCTCTCGGGTGGCATAAAATATCCCTATAGAGTTCCTGAGGGCTGCGTCTGGCTCATGGGCGACAACAGGACGAACTCGCTTGACTCGCGTTACTTCGGTGCCGTGAGCACGACGAGGATCAGCTCGCACGCGCTGTTCATCTACCTTCCGTTCAAAGATGCCAGGACGCTATAGACAGACAGAAGACGGTCTCAGGAGGAGAGACGCACGCATGGGTGACGACATACTGACCTTTCAGGATATGATTTTGAGGCTCGAGCGGTACTGGGCGGACAAGGGTTGCACCGTGATGCAGCCCTACGACAGCGAGGTGGGGGCTGGCACCTTCCACACCGCGACGCTCCTACGCTCGCTCGGTCCCGCCGCCTGGCGCACCTGCTACCCGCAGCCCTGCCGCAGGCCCACCGACGGCCGCTACGGAAGGAATCCCAACCGCATGCAGCACTACTATCAGTTCCAAGTCATCTTGAAGCCATCTCCAGCGGACTCCCAGGAACTCTACCTGGGATCGCTTACGGCCATAGGCCTTGACCCCGCCGAACACGACGTGCGCTTCGTTGAGGATGACTGGGAAAGCCCCACGCTCGGTGCCTGGGGTCTGGGTTGGGAGGTCTGGGTTGATGGCATGGAGGTCACCCAGTACACCTACTTCCAGCAGGTTGGTGGCATTGAGGTGGATCCTGTGCCGGTGGAGATCACCTATGGCCTCGAGCGCATCGCCATGTATGCCCAGGGCGTTGACTCGGTCTACGACATCGTCTGGAGTTACCTGCCCGACGGGACGCCCATGACCTATGGGACTGTGTTCCTAGAGAACGAGCGCGAGTTCTCTATCTATAACTTCGAGGTCGCCGACGTCGGCCTCATGCGCGAGAAGTTCGACGAGTACGAGGCCGAGTGTCACTCCTGCCTTGAGCATAGGCTGCCGCTTCCGGCCTATGACTGTGTCATGAAGTGCAGCCATGCCTTCAACCTGCTCGACTCGAGAGGCGCGATATCTGCGACGGAGCGGGCCAACTACATCCTACGCGTTCGTGCGATCGCGAAGGCCTGCTGCGAGTCCTATCTGAGCGAGGTCGCCACGGCGAGCGCTGCGGCAGGCGAGAACGCTCGCACGGGGGAGGTGGCCTAGGATGGCGGAGGCGAAGGACTTTCTGCTCGAGATCGGCTGCGAGGAGATGCCCTCGGCACCCCTCATGAGCGCCCAAGGCCAGATCGGCACGCTCATCGAGAGGGGCCTTACGGAAGTCGGCCTCGCTCACGGTAGCATCAAGACACTCTCGACACCCAGACGACTCGCCGTCATCGTCAGGGATCTCGCCACGGCAACCGAGGAGATCCGAGAGGTCAAGCGCGGCCCCGCCGCAAGGATTGCCTTCGGTGAGGACGGTGTCCCCACCAAGGCTGCCGAGGGCTTCGCGCGAAAACTTGGCATCAGCGCGACAGAGCTCATTCGTAGAGTTGATGGCGATGGCCGAGAGTACGTGTTCGCAGAGCGCTTCGTTCCCTCAAGAGAGAGCGTGCCGATATTGAGCGAACTCTCAAGGCGCGTCATCGCCTCTCTTGAGTGGCCAAACTACAGAAGCCAAAGGTGGGGTTCTGAGCATGCGAGCTTCGTGCGGCCCATACGCTGGATCTGCGCGCTGTTCGGCAGCGAGGTCGTGCCGTTCGGCTATGCCGACGTCACGAGCGGCAATACCACGCGCGGGCATCGCGTGCTCGCGCCCGGCGAACACGTAGTCACAGACCCCGCCCACTACGAGCAGATACTGCGCCACGCCTACGTCATGGGCGAAGTCGAGCGTGCGCAGAGGATACGTGCCGGCATCTCTGAGGTCCAGACCCATGCTGGCGTGCAGGTTGACACGCCCAAGCGCACCTTCGATGAGGTGGTGAACCTCTGCGAGTGGCCGCACGTGCTGGTTGGCCGCTTTGATGAGGAGTTCCTCCAGGTCCCGACCGAGATCATCTGCGAGTCCATGCTCTCGCACCAACGCTACTTCCCGATATACGACAAGGACCGCAGGCTCACGCGCGAGTTTGTGATCGTCTCGAATGCCGATCCAGCCTGCGACGCGACCGTCATCGACGGAAACGAGCGCGTCGTGAGGGCGCGCCTCGACGACGCCAAGTTCTTTTGGGAGGAGGACCTCAAGCGACCTCTGGAGGACTTTGTCGAGAGGCTCTCGACTGTCACCTTCCAAGAGAGGCTTGGCACAGTCCTGCAGAAGGTCCAGCGCATGGAGGCGATCGCAGCTGAGGTGGCACGGAGGGCTGGCGCCAGCGAGAGGGACACAGCCTATGCCAAGCGCGCCGCGCACCTCTCGAAGGCCGACCTCGTAAGCCAGACCGTCATCGAGTTCACCAATCAGCAAGGCATCATGGGTGGCTACTACGCTCAGGCTGCGGGTGAGCCGCCTGAGGTCGCTCGGGCCATTCGTGAGCACTACCGCCCCCGCTTCGCGTCAGACGAGCTTCCCTCGGACCTCATCGGCAAGGCAGTAGCCATTGCAGACAAGCTCGACACCATCTGTGGCGTCTTCGCCATCGACGAGGCTCCCACGGGGTCATCCGACCCCTTTGCCGTCCGCCGAGCCGCCATCGGCACCATCGCGATGCTGCGCACCCTGCCCCTGGTCCCGCTAAGGGCGCTCATAGACCTCTCGCTCGACTCCTACCTGATGCAAGGCCTCTCCTTCGACAGGGGGCGAGTCGCTGGGACTGTGGCTGCGTTCTTTGCCGGCCGCCTCGCCGCCATCGCCAAGGAGGAGGGGGCAGCTCCCGACGTCATCGATGCCGTCTCGTCGGTGGGCGTCATCGACCCGATGGAGTTCATGGACAGGGTCGAGGCCTTGGGCAGCGCCCGCCTGGAGGAGCCGGAGGTCTTCGAGGACCTTGCGACGGCCTATGCCCGCGCCGCGCACCTCGCTGACAGGAGCCTGGGCTACAAGATCGACGAGGGCATCATGGGCGACGCCGAGCGATCACTGCTCGAGGCATGCCGCAGGGGGTCCGCAGATGTGAAGAAAGCGTTGAGTAAACGCGACTACCGTGCCGCATGCAAGGCTCTCGCCGATTTGAGAGAACCAATCGACCGGTTCTTTGATGACGTTTTGGTCATGGACGATGACACTGTTGTAAGGGAGAATCGCCTCAAGTTGCTCAACCTCTTCGCAGCGGTGTTCGACGACGTGGCCAATATCGGGGCGCTCTCCAAGAAGGGGTAGCGAGCATAGCAGTGGCCCGGTCCGACAACTTCGTCGCGTCCGGGCGTCCAAACGTAAGGAGGCTGGGTAGATGTCCGAAGACACACTCGATGACATTGACATTTTCGCTGACGTGACTCCTGTCGTGTTCGTACTCTCCGACGCGCGTGGCAAGACGGCCGCGAGCGTGGTTGAGGCGGCGGCGGACCAGTTCAATGACAAGGTCGTGACCATCAAGCAGCTCGGCAACGTCAAGTCGGTGGGGATGGTCTGTGACTATCTCGACCACAACGTCACCGAGGACGTTCCGATGGCGGTGTTCCACACGATCGTCGATCGCAACCTTCGTCGTGACATCCGTCGAGAGCTTGATGGTCGCGGCATCCCGAGCATCGATCTTTTGGGGCCTGCCATCACGGTCATCTCGACGCTCACCGGCGAGGAACCCAAGTACGAGGCAGGCAGGAGGAGCGACAACGAGGTCTCTGTCACCAGCTAGGTCACAACGTCCTTGGCATGTGCGTAAGAGAGGCGCCGACGGGCGATGGCTCGACGGGCGATGACAGGTGCGACGAGCGTAAAGACTGCTAGAATAGACTGTATGTTGGGCGGTGGCGCCAGCTGAGGCGTCACCGCCCGGAGGTTGGTGTGGGAAGGACCCGCACCGGGTACGAGAGATATGGGGTTTTATATGGCTGAGAAGCACGTGTATCGCTTTGGCATGGACGAGCATGGCAACAATGTGACCGAGGTTGCCGGCTCTTCCGTCAACGAGGCAAAGTGGATTACCGGTGGCAAGGGATCCAACCTTGCCGAGATGGCCAACATCGGCCTTCCCGTTCCCCCGGGATTCTCGATCACCTGCCAGACCTGCGTCGCCTACTCGAGCGCCGGCAACGTCTGGCCCGAGGGCGTACTCGATGAAATCGATGAGTACCGCCGTGATCTCGAGAGGCGCATGGGCAAGAAGATTGGCGACGAGACCGATCCTTTGCTGGTCTCCGTTCGCTCAGGTGCTCCGTTCTCCATGCCTGGCATGATGGATACCGTCCTCAACCTCGGCCTCAACGACAAGTCGGTCCAGGGCCTCATCAAGCAGACCAACAACGAGCGCTTTGCCTGGGACTCCTACCGCCGCTTCATCCAGATGTTCTCGAGCGTCGTCATGGGCGTCGAGGGACAGCTCTTCGAGGATGCCATCAACGAGAAGAAAGCCGAGAAGGGCGTCAAGCTTGACACGGACCTCACTGCGGAGGACCTCAAGGAACTCACCGAGACATTCAAGCGGATCTTTGCGAAAAACGTCGATTCCCAGGCGCACCCCGAGGTTGCCCCTGAGGGCGTAGCCTCCTTCCCGCAGGATCCCTATCTGCAGCTACGCCTTGCCGAGCAGGCCGTCTTCGGTTCATGGAACACGGAGCGCGCCGTGCTCTACCGCAAGCAGAATAAGATAGACGACTCTTTGGGCACTGCCGTCAACGTCCAGGTCATGGTCTTTGGCAACAAGGGAGACTCCTCCGCCACCGGCGTCGCCTTCACGCGTAACCCCGCCGACGGCACCAACGAGCGCTACGGCGACTTTCTCGTAAACGCCCAGGGCGAGGACGTCGTGGCAGGCATCCGCAACACCGAGCCCATCGCCGATCTCGTGAAGATCCCCGCGCTCAAGGAGGCGGGCGAGCAGCTCTTCCACGTCTTCGAGATCCTTGAGGACCACTACGCCGACATGATGGACATCGAGTTCACGATCGAGCAGGGTAAGCTTTGGATGCTCCAGACCCGCGTCGGCAAGCGCACGGCGCTCTCCGCGCTCAAGGTCGCCATGCAGATGGTAGAGGAGGGGCGCATCACCAAGGAGCAGGCGATCCTGCGCGTTGCCCCCGACCAGCTTGACCAGCTCCTGCACCCGCAGTTCGATTCCAAGGCAAAGTTCGATGTCGCCGCCAAGGGCATGAACGCCAGCCCCGGCGCGGCCGTGGGTGCCGTCGTGTTCTCCTCCGACGCCGCCGTCCACTACGCCAACATCGAAAAGCCCTGTATCCTCGTGCGCTGGGAGACCACACCCGACGACCTCAAGGGCATGGTGGCGGCCGAGGGCATCCTGACCTCGCATGGTGGCAAGACCTCGCATGCGGCCGTCATAGCCCGAGGCATGGGTGCCCCCTGCGTCTGCGGCGCTGAGGCCCTCAGGATAGACGCCGCAAAGAAGGAGGTGGCCATCTCGGGCACAAACATCGTGCTGCACGAGGGCGACATCATCTCAATTGATGGCACCACAGGCAACATCATTGTGGGAGAGGTGCCCCTGAAGCGCCCCGAGCTCACCGGCGACCTCGAGACCATGCTCGAGTGGGCCGATGACGTCCGCCACGACGCCTCACGCGGTCGCATCTTCGGCGTGCGCACCAACGCGGACAACCCCGAGGATGCCCAGCTCTCTGTGGACTTTGGTGCGGAGGGCATCGGCCTCGACCGCACCGAGCACATGTTCCTCGGCGAGCGCAAGCAGATCATCCAGACCTTCATCCTCGCTGACACCAATGGGCAGAAGCAGCAGGCCCTTGGCCAGCTCCTCAAGGTCCAGACGGGTGACTTCATGGGTATGTTCAAGGCCATGGACGGCAAGGCCGTCATTGTGCGCCTGCTCGACCCGCCCCTGCACGAGTTCCTCGACGATCCGCGCGAGCTTGCCGTCGAGATAGCGCACGCAGAGGGTCGTGGCGAGAACGACACCCAGCTTGAGGCCATGCGCGAGCGCCTGGCACGGCTTGACTCGTTCCAAGAGGCCAACCCCATGCTCGGCCTGCGCGGCTGCCGTCTGGGCATCGTCTATCCCGAGCTCAACGACATGCAGGTCCGCGCCATCGCAGGCGCTGCTGCCACCCTCAAGAAGCAGGGTCTTGACCCCAGGCCCGAGATCATGGTCCCGCTCATCTCCACGGTCGAGGAACTCAAGCTCGTCCGTGAGCAGATCCAGAGCGTCATCAAGGCTGTCGAGGAGGCAGAGGGCCTTGAGCTCTCCATCCCCATCGGCTGCATGATAGAATTGCCGCGTGCAGCCGTGACCGCCGACGAGATCGGTGCCTACGCCGACTTCTTCTCCTTCGGTACTAACGACCTCACACAGACTACCTTCGGCTTCTCTCGCGACGATGTCGAGAGCGCGTTCATCCCACAGTACCTCAACAAGAAGATTCTCAAGGCCAACCCCTTCGAGACGCTCGATGTTGGTGTGGCGAAGCTCGTCGAGATGGGCGTCAAGGGAGGCCACGCGGCCAACGAGACCATCGTCTGTGGCATCTGCGGCGAGACGGGCGGGGATCCCGACTCCATCCAGATGTACTACGACCTCGGTTTTGACTACGTGTCCTGCTCCCCCTACCGCGTGCCCATCGCGCGCCTTGCGGGTGCCCAGGCCAAGATCAACTCCAACGGTGGCCCCAAAAAGCTGGGCTAGTCTGTGACGCTCGGCTGACCGGTGGGGCGGGAAGGGCAAAGGCTCCTTTCCGCCCCATACACGGAGGTGACCAAGGTGGCAGACGACCCGGGCGTACTGAGCGGGGTGGAACAGGAGAAGCGCGAGCATGGGCTGCTGGGCCCACAGGCTTGTTATGCCGATCAAAGTAGAGGCAGGGCACGCAAGGAGGTTCCTGACCGTCTGAGGACCTGCTTCCAGTGCGATAGGGACAGGATCCTGCACAGCAAGAGCTTCAGACGTCTCGCTAACAAGACCCAGGTGTTCCTTGCACCCGAGGGCGACCATTACCGCACGCGTCTCACTCACACGCTCGAGGTCTCCCAGATAGCTCGCGACATCGCGCGGTCCCTGCGCCTCAACGAGGATCTTGTGGAGGCCATCGCCCTTGGACACGACCTAGGCCACACCCCCTTTGGTCACACCGGGGAGCGTGCTCTGTCGAAGGCCATGGCCCGCTTTAGGGGCATAGATCCCGCGAGCGCCGAGGGAAAGTCGCTCTTCCAGCACAACGAGCAGAGCGTGCGCGTCCTCGAGAGGCTCGAGAGGGACGGTCGGGGGCTCAACATCTCCTTTGAGGTGCTCGACGGCATCCGCTGTCACAGGGGCTCGCTTCGAGCCACGACGCTTGAGGGGCGCGTGGTCGCCCGGGCCGACCGCATCGCCTATGTGTGCCATGACATCGACGACGCGGAGCGTGCGGGACTGCTCGTTGAGGACATGCTGCCCCCAGACGCCCGTAACGTCCTTGGGCACACCTCCTCCGAACGCATAGAGACGATGGTCCGCGACGTCGTAGATGCCAGTGCAGGTGCCGATGACGTGCTCATGAGCCAACGGGTCTGGGATGCGTTGATGGAGCTGCGCGCCTTCCTCTTTGACAAGCTCTACACACAAGGCGATGCGAAGTACGAGGAGCCCAAGGCGGAGCGCATGATTGAGGCGCTCTTCGACTACTTCGTGACACACCTCGATGACATGCCAAGGGAGTATCGCGGACACGACGTGGACCATCCGGACGTCGAGGTGGCAGACTACGTCTCGGGCATGACGGACCGCTATGCCGTACGCATCTTCGAGGAGCTGACCGTACCTCACGCCTGGCGGGAGCCCGTGCTTCACAGGGACAGATGAGCCTGGGGAGGCCTCATTCTGGGGTCGAGAGCCTTGTGAGGGGGATACGCCGAACACATCGATGGCCTGTCGAGACCCCGCCTGCGGCCGTTGTGAGAGGCGAGTGGGGGCGTCTGGCGGCGTGTTGACACTGCCACTCACTGGTGAACATACGAGGGTGGAACGCTCAGGCCCGAGTGGCAGTGCCACCCACACGGTACTGCACGCTCAGGCCCGAGTGGCAGTGTAGGTTGCACTGCCACTCGCCGGTGAACGTACGAGGGCGGAACGTTCAGGCCCGAGTGGCAGTGCGATCGGTACGCTCGGGGCCGAGTGGCAGTGCCACCCACGCGGGGCTGCACGCTCGGACCCGAGTGGCAGTGCGTCTCACACTGCCAAATGGCGTCGAGCGTACCGAAGCGGTACGTTGAGGGGCGAGTGGCAGTGCCACCCACACGGGACTGCACGCTCGGACCCGAGTGGCAGTGTAGGTTGCACTGCCACTCGCCGGTGAACGTACATGGCAGTGTCATCCACACTGCCACTCGCCGGTGAACGTACAAGGGCGGAACGTTCAGGCCCGAGTGGCAGTGCAGGTCGAGGTGACCTTTGGACCTTGCGGGCGTTGCGTCAACGGTGGGATGCGTCTGGCCGGGGCGTGCTTCGGATCTCGCCTGAGGACAACCCTTTCGCAGGCAGGGATTCCTTTGCAGGCAGGACGATTTCTCGGCTGGTCAAGCGGATGTGTTCTACATCTGCGGATGTGTTCTACATCCCCTCAGGTCGTGTGGATTTCAACCCGGGATACAAGACCAACTTGCCACCCTTCGTTTGGTGGGCTAGACTGACTCATCGTGTGTAAGCCTACGTGTCGCTCAAGCTGTGGCGACACCTCTAGAGACGAGGATACCATGGACTACATTCGTGCCATCGAGCGCCAGCAGATTCGCGAGGACATTCCCAAGGTCCGCGTGGGCGACAATGTAAAGGTGCACTATCACATCAAGGAGGGTGAGCGCGAGCGTGAGCAGGTGTTTCAAGGCGATGTCATCCGCATGAGCGGCGGCAGCTCCCGTGAGACCTTCACCGTGCGCAAGATCAGCTTCGGTATTGGCGTGGAGCGCACCTTCCCTCTGCACAGCCCCAAGATTGCCAGGCTCGAGATCGTGCGCCACGGTGACGTGCATCGTGCCAAGCTCTATTATCTCCGTGATCGCGTGGGCAAGGCCGCCCGCATCCGCGAGAAGCGCTAGGGCACTAACGCCGTTAGTGCCCCGCAGATTCTGGGGTACCGAGTTTTGGGATCCAACTGGGCAAATGTCTCTGCGATAGTGCCCCGCAGATTCTGGGGTACCGAGTTTGGTCCGTCTTAAGAAAACTGGGATACTGGGAAACTGGGAAACTATGTCGGGGAGCGAACGACGGCCTATGAGCGCGCAAGAGGTTGCTGCACTTCTTGCGCGAGCTTCTCACGACGAGGCGCTAGCACTCATCGAGCGCTATGCCACAGACCCACGTACGCAGGTCCAGAGGGCGATTAGATCGGCCAAAAGACGCCTCGTGAGGGAGGAGACCGAGCAAAGGCGGGTCGAGGGCATGTACGAGCTTCAGCGCTCTCTTGGTGGCGACGGTCTCGTGATGGGCGTCGACGAGGTGGGAAGAGGCGCCCTCGCGGGACCGCTCACCGTATGTGCCGTCATTCTTCCCCAAGAGCCCAAGATCTGGGGCATTGACGACTCAAAGCGGCTCTCTCCCGCACGTCGCCTCGAGCTTGCGAAACGCATCCGCGAGCAGGCCTGTGCCATCGGAATCTGCCACGTCGAAGCTGCGTCCATCGATGCGGTGGGCATGAGCGTCGCATTGAGGGTGGCGATGGCCGGAGCCATCGAGGACGCGGGCGTAGAGCCTGACTGTGTTCTCATTGACGGCAGGGCTGTGCACGCGCACCCCAAGGAGAGGGCCCTCGTAAGGGGGGACTCTCGCATCGCCGCAATCGCAGCGGCATCCATCGTTGCTAAGGTTACGCGTGACAAGATGATGGTCGATTATGACGTCAAGTATGCCGGATATCACCTCGCCTCCTGCAAGGGCTACGGCTCAGCCGAGCACATACGAGCCATCCAGGAGCATGGTCTCACCCCTCTTCATCGCATTTCATTCTGTAAAAATTTCATGGATACATAGTCTTCTTTGTGGGAGATGGCGCTCACACTCAGCCAACACCGCAAAGACTTGCACCCAGCCTATCCTGCGTCTTTCTGGACGAGGCAAAACGGTATGGATCGCGCTGCAGGACGCGGCAGTCGAGTGCAAGCTGTATGCAAGTCGCGTCTGTCACCCTCTGCCGCAGGCCAAGCGGATGGAGGAGGACTCATGGGAAACGCCGCATGCGCATCGAGGACAATCTTTGGCAGGGGAGATATCGAAGAATTCGTCTGCAAGGACGTGGGTGACAGCTCCCTAAGTGACGCCGAGGAGCTAAGGGAGCGGGAGGATGCCTGGGAGGCCGTGCTGTCCGAGGCAACGAGCGTCAACGGAAAGCCCCCTTGCGATATGAGTGAAAAGGAGCTCGGAGACCAAGGCGAGCTTCTTGCGGAGAGCTACCTGCGCCAAAGGGACTATGAGATCCTGGCACGCAAGTACAAAAACCTTGGCGGTGAGGCAGACATCATCGCGAGGGAGGATGACTGCGTGGTCTTCGTCGAGGTAAAGACCCGTCTCACGAGCCCACAAGACGAGGACATCGTCCCCGAGCTTGCCGTCACCCTGGATAAGCAGGAGCGCTACAGAAAGATCGCCCTGTACTACCTGATCGACCACAGGGAGAGCAACTTCGTCCGCTTCGATGTCATAGCCATCAAGATACACGGAGAGCGTCAGGCCAGTCTCAGGCACCTCGTCGGAGCGTTTGTGTGTGATCTGTGATGCAGACGATGACAAACATCAGGATAGGCTCAGCCTGTCTCTGGGGTGTCGAAGCCCTTCCCATACAGGTCGAGGTCGCGTCATCCGGTGGTCTTCCGGGGTTCTCGATCGTGGGTCTGCCCGGCGCAGGCGTCATGGACGCGCGGTCAAGGGTTCGCTGCGCCCTCAAGGCCTGTGGCTTCAAGATGCCACGCCTGCACTTCACCATAAACCTTGCCCCCGCAGAGATACGAAAGAATGGGACGGGGTTCGACCTCCCCATCGCTATCGCCATACTCGCGCTAAGTGGCCAGATTCCCACAGACGGCCTTGAGCGCTGCCTCTTCGTAGGGGAGCTCGGTCTTTCGGGTGAGGTGTGCGAGACGCGTGGGACAGTGGCCTATCAGGTGCTCTGTCGCAAGCTTGGAGCGACGTTCGTGTGCTCGCACGAGTCCGCCGTGCTACGCATGGACGGGTGTAGGCTCAGCGTCATACGCTCTTTGAACGAACTGAGGGAGGGGGTCGGCAGACTCGACCGTCCGAGAGGAGAGCCCTCGAGACCTGCGGTGCCAGACCACTCCCTTGACTTTGCCGACGTCTATGGTCAGGAGGAGGCCAAGCGCGCCTTGGTCATAGCGGCAGCCGGATCGCACGGTCTGCTCATGGTGGGACCTCCCGGCGCCGGAAAGACCATGCTTGCACGCAGGCTCCCCACGATCATGGAGCCCCTCACCGACGAGGAGCTCGAGGAGGTCCTGCTCGTGAGTTCGGTTGCGGGTCAGCTGAGCCGAGCGACGCTCGCGCGCGCGAGGCCCTTCAGGGCACCGCACCACTCCATATCAAGGGGCGGTCTCATCGGCGGCGGCAGGCCTGTCACCCCAGGAGAGATCTCCCTTGCACATAGAGGTGTGCTCTTCTTGGACGAGCTTCCGGAGTTTTCGACCAGCGTCCTTCAGTCGCTCAGGCAACCGATGGAGGACGGGGTGGTGCGACTCGTGCGTGTGGACGGCACCTACCGCTTTCCCTGCGAGTTCCAGCTCATAGCCGCCTCAAACCCCTGCCCCTGCGGATACCTTGGCGATCCCAGTCACGACTGCAGCTGCTCTCCCGCGCGCATCCAGTGTTACCAGAGCAGGATTGGCGGACCCCTCATGGACAGGATAGACATCCACGTGGGCGTCCAGCGACCCCAGTCCGACCTCGTGATCAAAGGTGCCGCCGGCATGGACTCAAAGACGATGCGCGCACTTGTCATGGGTGCCCGTGAGCTGCGACTTCGACGCGAGCGACAAGAGGGCAGACCAGATGACGCCCTCGTTGAGTCACTGCTCTTCAAGCCCGAGGCCCGTTCGTGCCTCGAGGGCCTCTCGTCTCGCATGGCGCTGGGGGCCCGGTCCATCGTCAAGATGGCGCAAGTCGCGCGCACGATCGCCGACGTGGAGCAAAGCGAGCACGTCGGTCGCGTTCACGTGCTCGAGGCAAGCAGCTACAGGAATCGCATGGGGGGTGACGGAATCGATGGGTGACAGATGGGTACTCACGAAGGGAGACGGTGCCTGGCCTCAGGCGCTCGATGACCTCGAGGATCCGCCGGAGTGGGTCTTCGGAATCGGCTCCAGAGACGTCCTGCACGAGAGCTGCATCTCCATCATCGGAGCCAGGAGGGCCTCTCCCTACGGCCTTTCCGTGGCTCGACTGGCCGGTAGGGTAGCGGCAGAGTGCGGGATAGTGGTCGTGACGGGTGGGGCCATGGGCTGTGACGTTACGGCGGCCCGCGCGGCGCTCGATGCCGGGGGCAAGACAATCGTCGTCACGGGCACCGGCGCCGACGTTACCTACCCACGTTCCTCAGAAGACGTGTTCGCCCGCGCGGTGACACAAGGTGCGGTGGTCTCACTCGAGAACTGGGGGCAGACGCCCAGGCGCTACGCCTTCCCCAAGCGCAACCGCATCATCGCCGCCCTCTCCCAGAGCATACTCATCTGCGAGGCGGGGCTCAGGTCAGGCACGTTCTCGACCGCCTTGGCCGCAGGCCAGATGGGCAGGGACCTCTACGCGGTCCCCGGCAGCATCTTCTCGCCGGAGTCCATGGGGGCAAACCAGCTCATCGCAGAGGGCGCCCACATCATCGCCTCAGAGATCGACCTCGAGCAGAGAATCTCGCTTGACTTTGGCATGCTCAGAATGGTGGGGGAGGGCGTACCGAGGCAGGAGGGGCGGATACTCTCCGCCCTCATGAGTGAGCCGACGCGCCCGGACGACCTTGCGCGTTACCTCGCCGAGCCGGTGACGAGCATACTTGTGGCGCTTTCTGACTACGAGGGCGCAGGGATGGTCAAGCGACTTCCTGATGGGCGCTACAGCCTGAGCGAGTCGGCCTACCTCGCCCGCGATAGAATGGTGGGGCATCATGAGAAGGAGCGTATCGGGAGGCCTGACCAAGAGGGGAATGGCGATGCGGGATAGCGCGGTGACGGTGGTTGGTGGAGGACTGGCGGGAAGCGAGTGCGCCTTGCAGCTCGCACGGAGGGGCGTCTCGGTTCGACTCATCGAGCAACGTCCCGTCGCAACGTCGCCAGCCCATCACACGGCTGACTTCGCCGAGCTCGTTTGCTCGAACTCCCTCAAGTCTACCCGTCACGACAGCGCGGCGGGCCTGCTCAAGGAAGAGCTCCGTGCCATGGGTTCCATCCTTCTCGAGCTTGCCCTCAAGGCGCGTCTTCCCGCCGGAAGTGCCTTGGCGGTGGATCGCGAGCGCTTCTCGGCCCTCGTGGGCGAGAGGATCGAGGCTCAGGATCTCATCGAGGTCGAGCGCAGGGAGGTGACGCGGCTGCCCGAGGGACCCTGCGTCATTGCCGCAGGACCCCTCTGTTCACGGGCGCTTTTCGACGACCTTGCGGGGAGGCTGGGCAGAGGCGCCCTCTCCTTCTTCGATGCGGCAGCACCAATTGTGGACGGTGAGTCGCTTGACACCGATATCGTCTTTGCCCAGTCGCGCTACGAGCAGACCGAAGGCGGGGACTATCTGAACTGCCCTCTGGACAGGCGGGAGTACGACGCGTTCTGCGAGGAGCTCGTGTCGGCAGAGCGCGTCGTGCCCAGGAACTTCGAGCGAGCTGAGCTGTTCATGGCCTGCCAACCCATCGAGGAGGTCGCGCGCAGCGGTCACGATTCGCTGCGCTTTGGCGCCCTCAAGCCCGTGGGACTCATCGACCCGAGGACTGGACGCAGGCCCTGGGCGGTCGCGCAGCTGCGGGCAGAGAACGTCAGGGGGAGTGCCTACAACCTCGTCGGCTTTCAGACGAATCTGCGCTGGGGGGAGCAGGAGCGCGTGTTCAGGATGATCCCAGGCCTTGCGCATGCGGACTTCTTCCGCTATGGCGTCATGCACCGCAACTCCTTTGTCGATGCGCCCCGGGTCCTTGACTCGAGCTTTGCCATACCTGGGACCTCATGCAGGCTGGCAGGACAGATCTGCGGCACCGAAGGCTACACCGAGGCCATCGCCTCTGGGCTTCTCGCTGCCATCAACACCTATGCGGAACTCAGCGGACTCGACCGTCTCACGCTCCCGAAGACGGGTGCCCTGGGATCTCTCGTGAGCTACGCAACCGATCCTGCCACAGAGCCCTACCAGCCCATGCATGTGAACTTTGGCCTGGTCTTACCCCTTGAGGGCCCACGCCTCAAGAAGCGCGAGCGCTATCGTGCGTACGCCGATCGCGCCATGAGCGACCTCGAACGCTGCCTGGAAGACCGAGACGACCTCTTTGGGAGCTCGTATGTCCGAGCCTGAGAAGAACCAAGAGCCCAACCCCCGCTTTTCCCAGCTTAAGGAGGGTTTCCTCAACTTTTTGCTCGACGTTCGCACGCTCTCGCACAACACGGCAAGGGCCTATGGCTGTGACCTTGACGCCTTCGGATCGTGGGCGGAACGCCATGGCATAGACCCCCTCGGCGCGACACACCGGGACCTCAGGGGTTTTCTGGGCGAGCTCTCGCGAGCTGGCTATGCGCCAAGGACCATCAACAGGCGGCTCTCGGCGGTCCGTAGCTTCTATCGCTGGCTCGAGCGAGAGGGGTGTGCCAGAGAGGTCACCATCGATGCCGTCTTGGGTCCCAAGATCCCCAGAAGCCTGCCGACCACCCTCTCAGACGAGGATGTGACTCGACTTATGGAAAGCTGCGGGGATGACGCGGTAGGCATACGAGACGCGACCCTCATAGAACTCCTCTATGCGACCGGAGCGAGGCTCTTCGAGCTCTCGAGGCTCACGGTCTTAAGCATTGACTTCGACGAGGGACAGGTCAAGCTCTTTGGTAAGGGCTCGAGGGAACGCATCGTCCCACTCTACCCCCAAGTCCTCGCGAGGGTCAGAGACTACATGGAGGACGCCCGCATTCAACTTGTCTCGCACGCGAGAGGAGGGGACACAGGGGCGCTCTTTGTCTCCACACGCGGCAACGCGATGGGAACAGGTGCCCTGAGAGATGCCTTCAAGAGGCGTGCGAAAGAGTCGGGCATCGACCCCGACGTGACCCCACACTCCCTGCGGCACAGCTATGCGACGGAGCTTCTGGCGGGGGGCGCCGACCTCAGGAGCGTCCAGGAACTACTCGGACACGCAAGCCTCTCGACCACCCAGATCTACACGCACCTCTCCATAGACAGGCTCAAGAAAGCGGCGAGGCAGGCCCATCCGAGGGCAGGCTAGCGCCGCAGGCCATATGCCACAAGACGTCCTGTCAACACATCGGGGGAAGATGGTGCCACTCGACGCAAACTGTCTCTTGGCAGGAACTTATGTGTATGCTATGTGACTGATACGACCTATTGATGTCTGCTAAAATGTTGCATTGTCATGTGTTCACATGGCACACATTTCGCACGCGTGGCGACTCTCGTCCTGTGGTGCCTAGGCCACCATGTCAGGGTCCAGGTGGGACGATGGGGATGACACCACGCGGAGGATCAACCAACGGAGGTAAGGACAATGGCAGTCAAGATCAACATCCGCACCCTGCTCGAGGCTGGTTGCCACTACGGCCACCAAACACGGCGCTGGAACCCCAAGATGAGGGAGTATATCTTCGGCGAGCGAAACGGCATCTACATTCTTGACCTCAAGAAGACCGTGCTCGGTGCCGATAGAGCCTACAGCTTCCTCAAGGACGTCGCCTCCAAGGGTGGAAAGTTACTCTTCGTGGGCACCAAGAAGCAGGCGCAAGAGCCCATCGCGACCCAAGCCGAGCGTTGCGGCATGCCCTACATCAACCAGCGTTGGCTCGGCGGCATGCTCACGAACTTCGTCACCATGCGTTCGCGCATCGACCGCATGGAGGAGCTCGAGACCATGGTCGAGGACGGGAGTATGGCCCTGCGAGGTAAGAAGGAGCAGGCCGTCCTCACCAAAGAGCTCGAGAAGCTCCAGCGCAATCTTGGTGGCGTCCGTGACATGAAGAGCCTGCCGCAAGCCGTCTTCGTTGTCGATTCCAAGCGTGAGGAGATCGCGATCCGCGAGGCAAATCGCCTGAACATCCCGGTCATCGCCCTCCTCGACACCAACTCAGACCCCGATGTCGTCGACTTTGGCATCCCCGCCAATGACGATGCGATCCGCTCGGTCGGCATCATGTGTGAGCTGGTCGCAGACGCCATCCTCGCAGGGACGGGTCAGGAGCAGATCAGCGTCGAGGAGATGAGTTCGGGCGATACCACTCCTGCCGTCGAGGTGACAGAGGGCGTCGAGGCGACCGGGAACACCGAGGCGGATGCACCCGTGGCCGAGTAGGCAGGTTTGACAAGCGAACAAGCACCTAGAGACATAGTAAAGAGACAGAAGGAGGCCGGACATGGCCAAGATTAGCGCAGCTATGGTCAAGCAGCTTCGCGAGATGACAGACGCGCCCATGATGGAGTGCAAGAAGGCGCTCGTGGAGGCCGACGGTGACCTCGAGAAGGCAGTGGACGTGCTACGCACGATGGGTATCGCCAAGGCCGTCAAGCGTGCCGGACGTGCAACCAATGAGGGAACCATCGCCGCATACGTCGCCGAGAGCGGCAAGGCCGGTGCCCTCCTCGAACTCAGCTGTGAGACTGACTTCGTGGGCACCAACCCCAAGTTCACCGCCTTTGCCCGTGACCTTGCGAGGGTCGTCTGCGAGAGTGATCCCTCAGACGTCGAGGCGCTCAAGGGCTGCGCGATGGGCAAGGCGACCGTCGCCGATGAACTCACCGAGATGATCCACGTCATCGGAGAGAACATGAAGATCGTTCGCTTCCAGCGCGTCAGCGTCGAGAACGGTGCTCTCTCCTCCTACGTCCATCTGGGTGGCAAGCTCGCCGACATCGTGATGTTCTCGTTTTCCAACGCCGCAACCGCCGAGAGGGACGAGTTCAAGACCTTCGCTCATGACGTCGCGATGCAGGTCGCCGCGTCCGCGCCCGTTGCCGCAAGGCGCGAGGACGTCCCCGCTCAGACCATAGAGCGCGAGAAGGCCATCTACCTCGCGCAGGCGACAGACTCCGGTAGGCCTGAGGCCATCTGGGAGACAATCGCCAACGGCAAGCTCGAGAAGTTCTACAAACAAATCGTCTTGACCGAGCAAGTATTCATCAAGGACTCCTCACTGACTATCTTTGAGCTTGCGAAGCGGACCAGCGATGCCTGCGATGACACCATTGGGATCGAGGGCTTCGTGCGCTTCTCCTTCGGCGAGTAAGGTAGTCCTTAGCTTCGGCATCGAGGAGCCGACGTCAGACGGCGTCGGCTCCTCTCGTGTATTGCTGCTCTGCTGCCCGTCCGCAGGGTAGCTACTGGTAGCTCCACTCTGCTAGAATCGACAAAGGCGCCTGCGCCAAGCGCTACTCTCAAGGGCGACAAGGGGTCGCCCGTCACATGGAGGTGGGTCGTGTCCGACTATAAGTACAAGCGCGTCCTTCTCAAGCTGTCAGGCGAGGCCCTCATGGGTTCTAACGACTTTGGTATCGATCCGACCGTCCCCGAGAAGATTGCCGGTTACATCGAGCCAGCATATAAGGCTAATGTTCAGATCGCCATCGTAGTTGGTGGTGGCAACATCTTTCGGGGACTTTCCGGCGCAGCCGCTGGCATGGATAGGGCGCAGGGCGACAACATGGGCATGCTCGCCACCGTCATCAACTCACTGGCCCTACAGGATACCTTTGAGCGCAACGGGATGCAGAGTCGCGTCATGAGTGCCATCGAGATGCACCAGGTCTCCGAGACCTACATCCGCCGTCGCGCCATCAGACACCTCGAGAAGAAACGCATCACCATCTTTGCCGCAGGCACCGGCAACCCCTACTTCACGACAGATACGGCAGCCGCGCTTCGCGCCTGCGAGATCGGCGCAGAGGTGCTCATGAAGGCAACCAAGGTCGATGGCATCTATGATGCCGACCCCGTGACCCATCCTGATGCCAAGAAGTACGATACCATCACGTACACGGACGTGCTTATGAGGGGCCTACAGGTCATGGACGGCACCGCGACGGCACTTTGCCAGGACAACCACATGCCCATCATGGTGTTCAACCTGAATGGCAGGGACAGCTTCGAGCGTGCCCTAAGAGGTGAGTCCGTCGGAACGACGGTAGTGGACGAATAGGAGGAGCAAGATGAGCGAGTACACAGACGCCGCAAAGAAACAGATGGAGAGGTCCATCGAGGCATTGGGTCACAACTTCGCCAAAGTGCGCACGGGCCGTGCAAACCCCCATGTCCTTGACGACATCAGGGTTAACTACTACGGCCAGCCATCACCCATAAACCAACTCGCCGGCATCAAGTCCGATGCGTCCATGCTCATCATCGAACCCTGGGACAAGGGCTTGCTCAAGGAGATAGAGAAGGCCATCTCCTCCTCCGATCTCGGCATCACGCCAAGCAACGACGGCTCCTGCATTAAGCTGCCCTTCCCCAAACCCACCGAGGAGCGCAGGCGTGAGCTCGCAAAGGAGTGCCGCAAGTACGCCGAGGCAGCCAAGATCTCTGTGCGAAACAGTCGCCGCGACGCCAACGGCCTTGCCGAGAGAGACGAGAAGGCCGGAGACATCTCTGAGGATGACGCGAACCGCGAGAAGAAGGCCATCCAGAAGCTCACCGACAGCTACATCGACAAGATCGACGAGTTGCTCAAGGCAAAGACTGCTGAGGTCATGGAGCTCTAGGTGCACTTCGATCCGGAAAAGCTCCGCTCCTACTTCACGGGCGGGGACGGTGAGGTGACGCTCGGCGACCTCGACCTCGAGCGCATCCCGTCCCATGTCACGATCATCATGGACGGCAACGGGCGCTGGGCCAAGGCGCGTGGCCTTGAGAGGTCGGCGGGCCACGTCGCAGGCGTGGACTCGCTCAGAGAAGCCGTGACGACAAGCGTGCGGCTTGGTCTTGATGTTCTCTCTGCCTATGCGTTTTCGACCGAGAACTGGAGACGACCCCAGCGCGAGGTCGACCTCCTCATGCACCTCTTCGCGACGACGCTCGTCAAGGAGCTGCCGCTCTTTCGACAGGAGAATGTGAGGCTCAGATTCTTCGGTGACCTCACGGCGCTTCCCAAGGATACGTATGACGTCTTCCGGCAGGGACTCGAGGAGACGAGGAACAACGATGGCATGACCTTTGCCCTCGCCGTCAACTACGGATCGAGGGCGGAGCTTGTCCGTGCTGTGCGGAGCTTGGCAGAAGACGTCCGGGCGGGACAAGTCCTGCCCCAAGACATCGACGAGGACGCCGTCTCTAGACGCCTCTATACCCGCGACCTGCCTGACCCCGACCTCCTTATCAGAACCTCAGGCGAACTCAGGCTCTCCAACTACCTACTCTGGCAGCTCGCCTATACCGAGCTCTACGTGAGCGAGCATCTCTGGCCCGATTTCGATCGCTGGGAGTTCCTGCGCGCGATCTGCTCCTACCAGAAGAGGGATCGTCGCTTTGGGGGTGTCGTCGCGAAGTGATCGGCAGTCGGCACGACGTAGACAAGGAGGCGGATGCACCGAGGCCCTCGCGTGGTCTCGAGGCGGGCATCGACCGCCTCGAGCGGGCCCGTGACGCGAGGCGACGGGAGCGCGACGAGGGCAACCTCAGGGGCCAGAGGGTGCGTGGCTGGACCGAGAAGCTGCTTGCGAGGGTCCTCTCGGGTACGGTCTACGCGCTTACGACGCTTGCGGCCATCCTTCTCGGCAAGCTCACCACAGCGCTCGTCATGATGGCCATGTCATGGCTCTGCTGCTCCGAGTTCTATGCGATGAGCCGCCTGAGCGGAAGGGGGCCCAACGAGGTCTTTGGCCTCGCGGCGGCGGTCCTGTTCCCACTTGCCCCCCTGACGGGCCAGCTCGCATGGACGCTCGTCGTCCTCTTCGTCTTCATCGCGGCGGTTGCCGGCTGGTACGTCATGACGCCGCGTGCCAACATCTCCGATGTCGCGACCACGGTCTTCGGCCCCATCTACACCTCGCTCATGCTCTCGTGCATCGTGATCATACGCATGTGCGACGCAGGCGTCGAGGGAGCGCTTCTGACCTTTGGGGTGATGGGATCCGTCTGGCTCAGTGACTCTGCCGCCTTTTTCGTGGGCTCGCGTCTGGGAAGGCACAAGCTCGCGCCAAGGATCTCGCCAAACAAGAGCATTGAGGGCCTCATAGGGGGCCTTTTGGGCTGCCTGCTCATCTGGGTACTCCTCTGGGCACTGGGCGTCAGGGGCATCTCGCTTACCCTCGCGCTTGCCTGCGGAGTCCTCGTGGGCATCTTCTCAGTCGTGGGAGACCTCTTCGAGTCCCGCATCAAGCGTGGTGTCGGCGTCAAGGATTCGGGTGACATCATGCCCGGTCATGGTGGCCTGCTTGACCGCACCGACTCCATGCTCTTCGGGGGTACCATCGCATTTCTCCTTCTCCAGCTAGGAGGTATTCTGTGAGCATCTTCGAGCCAGCGGCCCGGGTGAGCGGGCGCAGGCAGCCCATGAGGTTGGCGATACTTGGCGCGTCCGGGTCGATAGGTACCCAGGCACTCGACGTGTGCCGCGCGCACCCCGACGAGGTCGAGGTCGTCGGCATCTCGGTCAACAGATCTTGCAAGAAAGCTGTAGAGATTGCCCGCAAGCACAAGGTCGCGCAAGTCGTCGTCAGCGACGAGTCGAGGAGGGACGACCCCGCCCTCGACGAGCTTCCAAGAGGATGCATGCTGAGCTTTGGCCACGAGGCGCTTGTCGAGCTTGCCAGCTCGGACGAGGTGGACTGCGTGCTCAACGCGGTCGTCGGCATCGCGGGCATCGGGGCCGGCTTTGCGGCGCTCAAGGCCGGCAAGGTCATCGCCTACGCCAACAAGGAGTCCATCGTCGTGGGCGGTGATCTCTTGATGCCCCTTGCCAAGCCAGGGCAGCTCATACCCGTAGACTCCGAGCACAGTGCCATCTTCCAGTGCCTGGCGGGCGAGAGGCTCGCGAGCGTGCATGCCCTTTGGCTCACCTGCTCGGGCGGCCCGTTTTTCGGTATGGACAGGGTAGCCCTCTCCAAGGTGGCGGCGGCGCAGGCGCTCAGGCACCCCACCTGGAGCATGGGGCCTAAGATAAGCATAGACTCCGCAACGCTCATGAACAAGGGCTTTGAGGTCCTTGAGGCCCATCAGCTCTTTGAGGTCGACATCGACCGGGTGAGGGTCCTCGTCCATCGTGAGAGCAGGGTGCATTCGATGGTTGAGTTCTCAGATGGTGTCGTCAAGGCCCAGCTCGGACCCTCGGACATGCGTACCCCCATCCAATACGCGCTGAGCTATCCGAGAAGGTGGGGATGCCCGCAGGAGCGTGTGGACTACCGCTCCATAGGCTCTTTGAGCTTCGGTGCGCCTGACGAGGAGGCCTTCGGCTGCCTGGCGCTTGCCAGGCAGGCTGGCGGGGTCGGTGGGACGCTTCCCTGCGTCATGAACGCTGCCAACGAGGTTGCCAACCTCGCCTTCAGGCAGGGGCGCTGCGGTTTCCTTGATATCGAGGCCTGTGTGCGCAGGGTCATGGATGGCTGTGAGGTCGAGAGGGTCGAGTCACTCGACCAGCTGCTCGACGTCGATGCATGGGCGCGCGAGAGGGCGCGTAGTTTCTTCTCTGGGAGGTGTTCTTGATGAACGCTTTGCTTTCGTTCGTATCCGCGGCGTTCTGGGGTCTGGTGGTGCTTTCTATCCTCGTCTTCGTCCACGAGGGGGGACACTACCTTGCGGCCCGTGCCTGTGGGATGCGTGCAACGGAGTTCTTCCTCGGCATGCCCTGCCACATCAAGCTCTCACGGAAGTCTAAGAAGCGCGGTACCGAGTTTGGGGTCACGCCCCTGCTCTTGGGAGGCTACACGCGGATCTGCGGGATGGAAGGAGCTGAGGATGAGCTTCTCGCTCCCTGCCTCGCCCTCGTGCAGGAGCGTGGGCGCGTGAGCGCCGCCGACGTTGCCACCGAGCTCGGAATTGACGTCGAGAGGTCCCATGAGCTTCTGGCGACCCTGTGTGACTGGGCCTCCATCGAGCCGTACTACGACCCCGAGCGAGGCGAGCGGGAGGGGCAAAGGGACTATCCCGAGACATTCGAGACTGTGAGGCGCGATGGGCAGCTGCTCACCGAGTTCGACCGGGGTCACGACTTCACCAAGCCAGAGACGACCGAGGCTGGCTCGCCAAGACCCATAGAGGGAAGCGCTGATGACTTTCTCAAGGCCGAGCGCTCGAGGACGTTTTTGGGCAAGGGCTTTCTAAAGCGCACCGTGACCCTCCTTGCCGGCCCCCTCGTGAACATCCTGCTCTCCATCCTCATCGTGACGAGCGGTCTGTGCCTCGTGGGGACCAATGTCGCAAAAAACACGAACATAATCGGAGAAGTCACCGAGGGAGGTTATGCCGACGAGGCCGGGGTGCGTCCTGGCGATGCGATCGTCGCTGTGGATGGCAGGAGCGTCAGCGACTGGAAAAGTCTCGTGACAACCCTTCGCGAGGTGCTTTCCGAGGGCCGGAGCTTCACGCTCACAGTGGAGCGCGACGGCAGGCAGATCCCGCTTGCCGTGGACATTCCTGAGGGCGCGACCGGAGCCAAGCTCGGTATCACGGCGCAGACGGAGAACGTGAAGCTTAGTCTCCTAGAATCGGCCGGGGTCGCCCTGGGCTACGGCAAGGCCGTCGTACAGTTTGCACTTCGCCTTCTCATGCCCCAGCACACGATGGAGGTGCTCCAAGGCACCTCCTCGGTTGTCGGCATCTCCGCCATGGCAAGCGAGGCGGCATCCCAGGGTGCCTACCCACTCATCCTCTTCTTGGCCTTCGTCTCCATGTCGCTCGGCATCATGAACCTTCTGCCGATCCCGCCCCTCGATGGCGGCAAGATCCTCATCGAGGTAATCCAGCTCGTTATAAGAAGACCCCTGTCCCTCCGTGTCCAGACGATCATGAGCTACATCGGCATCGCGTTTTTCGTCTTCATCTTCGTTTTCGCACTAAGAAACGACATCGTGAATATCGTGATGGGCTAGAGGGAAAGACGCATGGCCTCAGAGCACACAGAGGGGATCTTGGCCGCGCGCGACAGGACGCGCCAGTTGCATGTGGGCAAGGTGCCCGTCGGCGGTGGTGCTCCCGTCTCCGTCCAGTCGATGTGCACGACCAAGACGGACGACCCCAGCTCCACCCTGTCCCAGATCGCACGCCTCGCCGAGGAGGGCTGCGAGATCATCCGCATCGCCGTGCCCAACGCCTCCGTGCTTGACGGCTTTGGCGAGATCTGCCGGCTCAGTCCCCTTCCCGTCGTCGCGGACATCCACTTTGACCACCGGCTTGCCATCGAGGCGGCACAAAGGGGCGCTGCGGCCCTGCGCGTGAACCCGGGAAACATCGGGTCCTTCAAGCGAGTCGATGCGGTCATAGACGCAGCGGGCGAGGCCAACATCCCCATCCGGATAGGCGTGAACGCCGGTTCTCTCGATCGCAAAGTTGACGCGAGACAGGACCTGACCCTACCCGAGAAGCTCGTGTCCTCGTCTGTCTCCTTCGTGGAGCACTTCGAGGGGCGGGGATTTACGGACGTCGTGCTCTCCGCCAAGGCACATTCGGTCCCCACCACGCTCGCCACCTACCGCGCCCTCTCGAGGGAACTTCCCCAGGTGCCGCTCCACGTGGGCGTCACCGAGGCCGGGACGCTCAGGCAGGGGACCGTCAAGAACTGCGCGGCCGTGGGCATCCTGCTTGAGGAGGGCATCGGTGACACGATGCGCCTCTCGCTCACGGCAGACCCCCTCGAAGAGGTGCGTGTGGCCTGGGACCTACTCTCGGCCCTCGGCATGAGGAGGCTCCATCCCGAACTCGTGAGCTGCCCCACCTGCGGTCGCTGCCAGGTTAGCCTCATCGACATGGCCGAGGAGGTCCAGAGGCGCCTTGCGAGCGTGGAGGCCCCCATCTCGGTGGCCGTGATGGGCTGTGTGGTGAACGGTCCCGGTGAGGCCAGAGACGCCGACCTCGGAGTCGCCTGCGGGCACGGCCAGGGGGTCCTCTTCGAGAACGGCAAGAAGATCCGCGATGTCCCCGAGGACAGGATCGTCGATGAGCTCATGGCGGAGATCGAGCGGAGGTTTGCGGGCAAGACCACGCCAGACGATCGCAGGACTGATATCGCCCCATAGCGTCCCAGACGGCGAGGGATCGCTGGGCCACGGGACCAACGCGAAAGGAAGCACAGTGAGAGGCTACATGAGGATGTCGAGGCTCTACGCCCCCACACTCAAGGAGGATCCTGCGGAGGCCGAGCTGGCGAGTCACAGGCTGCTGCTTCGCGCAGGCATGATACGCAGGGAGGCCTCGGGTCTCTACAGCTACCTCCCACTTGCCTGGAGGTCCATCAGGAAGATAGAGGACATCATCCGTGACGAGATGGAGGCCATCGGCGCCCAAGAGATGGAGGTCCCCATCCTCACCGATGGCGAGCTCTGGCAGCAGAGCGGCCGCTGGGACGACTACGGGCCCGAGCTCATGCGTCTCACCGACCGCCACGACCGCAGCTTTGCACTCGGCCCCACCCACGAGGAGACCTTCACCGACCTCGTGCGCGGCGAGCTCAAGAGCTATAGGCAACTCCCTGTCACGCTCTACCAGATCCAGGATAAGTTCCGCGACGAGCTGAGGCCCCGCTTTGGGCTCATGCGTGGGCGAGAGTTCATCATGAAGGATGCCTACTCGTTCAGCGCGACCCAAGAGTCCCTGCAGGAGTGCTACGAGCAGGAGAAGACCGCCTACGCCAAGATCTGCGAGCGCTGTGGCCTGCGTGCGCTTCCCGTCGCCGCCGACTCGGGCCAGATCGGCGGCGACAGCTCGATCGAGTTCATGGCGCTTGCCGATGCCGGCGAGGCGGAACTCGTCTACTGCGAGGCGTGCGGATTTGCGGCGGATACTGAGGCGGCGACGGCTGTGGCAGCGGTCGGGGAAGGGACGGTCGGCGAGCTGGAGAAGATTCACACCCCCGGGGCGGGCAGCATCGCTGACGTGGCGACCCTGTTGCACGTCAGTAAGTCCGCCACCCGCAAGGCCCTCGCCCTCATCGACGGAGGTGGCAGACCCACGGTCTGCTTCGTCCCCGGGGATCACGAGATGAACGACGTCAAGGCCCACCACGCCTTCGGGGACTACCATCTCATGAGTGACGAGGAGCTCGCGAGCTGCAGCCTTGTGAAGGGCTTCATCGGTCCAGTCGGGCTGCCTCAGGGTGTGCGCGTCTGCGCCGACGCCTCGCTCAGGTCCTCCGAATGGTGGCTCGTCGGCGCCAACGAGGTGGATTACCACTTCCTCCATGCCAAGGCGGAGCGTGACTTCTCCATCGGCGAGTGGGTCGATGTCATCACCGCCAAGGCAAAGGACCGGTGCCCCTCCTGCGGGGCGGTGCTCGCGGGTGCACGCGGCATCGAGGTGAGCCAGGTCTTCCAACTGGGAACTAAGTACTCGAAGTCCCTGGGCGCGACCTTCACGGACGAGAGCGGGCACGAGCGCCCCTTCCTCATGGGATGCTACGGAATAGGCGTGTCTCGCACGCTTGCCGCAATCGTCGAGCAGCACCACGACGAGCACGGCATCATCTGGCCCGTCTCCGTCGCGCCCTTTGAGGTCGAAATCATCGCGCTGGACGTGGACGACGAGCTGGTATGGCCTGTGGCACAAGACATTGCAGAGGGACTTGTGCGCGCAGGCGTCGAGGTCGTCGTAGACGACCGCACGGAGCGCCCCGGCGTCAAGTTCAACGACGCGGACCTCATGGGCTTTCCCTACCAGATCGTGTGCGGCGCACGTGGCCTCAAGAAGGGTGTGGTCGAGCTCAAGCATCGTGCGGGGGGCGAGCGCCAAGAGCTGCCCGTGGGCGAGGCCGTCGAGCGGGTCGCTCAGCTCGTCGCCGCAGGGCGCAAATAAACCGTTTACGGCTATTTTTCAACCATTCACGGTAATTTACTATTTGATCTGTATATAATTTTATGATTTAGTGCTATAAGATAACCCAATTCGCCGGGCGAAAGACTTATAGATCTCATTAGCTTGTTTTTCTTCTAAGTGTGAAGGGAATGGTTTCAATGAGGATAAGTTCTGCTATTGCGGGTGTATGTGTGGCTGCTGCGTTGGCATTTACTCCGACGCTAGCCCTCGCAAAGGGTTACTCGGGAAAAGTTACTATGGATGGAGACCATGGAGATGAGGAGATTTCTCTTCAAACAATAAGAACGGTTGAGTATGGTGCTTCGTGGGACTATGGTTCCGTAGCCTTTGTATGTGGTTGGTCAAATTTGACATCAAGTACGCGTTGGCACAGCTCAACGATTACTGCCACATGGGCACGTGACGAGTCTGGGCCAAGGGCACCGGGAGATCCTGCTACAGCAATGTTGTGGTTTAAATTCCCTACTTACAACGCTTATTATAATATCTGGTAGGTATCGGTAAGCGGTAAGAGTTCACTTAAGGGACGCCGGGATCTTCTCGGCGTCCCGTTCTAAGGCAGCTATGAGAGAGGGACACTATGAGAAGATGGGTCGGCATGTCCGTCGCGGCCTCCCTCTTTCTGGCGGTGGCCTCTGGTCTCTTTGTGCTCGTGTGGGACTTCATGGACGCGGACAGGATCGCCCAGCTCGGACAGACGAGCAACACCCTCGTCTTTCAACTGAGTGGCCCGGGTCACTCCACGCAGGCCGTGGATGCGGCCGCTCAGCTCGCCTCCTCGTGCCACGGCGTCTCCGTCATGAGGGAGGTTGACAGGCTCTCGGAGGGTGGCACGAGCAGGGTGGAGTTCTATGGCCGCTTTAACTGGGACAGCTTTCCCACAGAGCAGCTGAGGCTGAGCTCGGGCAGGCTACCGACCGAGGACGGGGAGTGGCTGGCAAATCGCCAGACGGGCGAGCCCGGGCAGGTCGGCACGATATACGAGTTCGGCAACAACATGGAGGTGACCCTGCACGCGGGTTCGCTCTTCTCTCCTGAGGAGACCGACGCCCAGGGCGTCTTTCGCGTCATCTCCACAAGACCGTTTGACAAGGACGCGGTGCTGGACGCCTTCTCCCTCACCTTGGGCGTGCCAAAGGACGAGCTTGCGAGTGTGCACACACATCAGCTGCGCTCCTTGGGGGGCATGCCCGTGGCCTTGGGCGGCATCGCCTTTCTCTGCCTGCTCGCGTACCTTATGTTCGTCGGCTGTGCCCCGGTCGCGCACTCGAAGGTCATCGGGGTCGAGAGGCTGCTTGGCTGGGGCAGGCTGGCCATCTGGCTGCAGCTCATCACGCCGGCGCTCGCAGCGCAGCTCGCTGCGGCCATCCTCTGCGACGTGGCGATCCTTGCCCTCGTGGCACCTCTGTCCTTTGAGTTTCTTGCCCTGCTCGTGGCCCTCCAGGTGGGGCTCGTGTGCCTGAGCGCCCTGGCGGGGCTTACCGCCCTCGCCGTCGTCTCGTCGATACCCGCGACGGCGGCCATCGGACGGGCGTTCTCGCTGAGGCTGCCTGTGGGGATCGCAGCTGTCGTGAAGCTTGCCATCGTCGCGGCCGTGCTCATATGGACGGCCGCCATGTCGGGGATCTTTAGCGAGACACTTGCCACCCTGCGCGACCTTTCGCTCTGGGAGCGTCACGGTGAGCTGTACGTGCTGGAGAGCTCGAAGCTGACCTCGGAGCAGGTTCGGAGCAGCTCGGTGGGTGGCACGAGCCATGAGGACAAGTTCGCCTCCCTCTACGAGCTGCTGAACGACTCCTATGGAGGGCGCTTCGTGAGCGCCTCGACGGTCACGCCAGCAAAGTGCGCGGCGGCAGGCGTTACCTGCGAGGGGAGCTGGGCGCAGATGTCAGTCAACGTGAACTATCTCAGGCAGGCGGCCCTCAGCTCGGTTGAAGGGGGCAAGATCGCTATAGACGAGGACGAGGCGAGGCGCGTTCTGCTCGTTCCCTCCACAATGTCCTCTGAGCAGCGGGAGGCGGCCAGGGCCTACGCGCAGTGGCTTGACGGCACGCTCTTCGAGGCGGAGGCGCTCAGGTGGAAGGAGGGTGGCGCGAAGCGCAGCGGCGAGATGCTGTGCTTGGTCTATGAGGGCGGCAAATCGTTCTTCTCGTATGACAGGCGCGTCGGCGAGGCCAGCGGAAACATGGTGGACGACCCGGTGTTCCTCGTCCTCACCAAGGCCAACATCACCAACATGGAGCGCTCCGGACTTGTGGGGAGCGGTGTGGGCTTCCCGCTCAAGCTGCCCATAGGCGAGCAGGAGGCCACGCAGCTCAAGGGCTACCTTGACAGCCACGGCTTTGCCGAGGACGACATCCAGGTCGTGACCCTCGCCGAGGCGTATCGATCACAGGCCACCGTGCAGGCGCAGGCGCTTGCCCTCGTGCTACTCTCCATCACGTCCATCTTCGCGCTCGGTGTGGTGTCGGATCTCCTTGTCGCCGGACTTATGGTGCTGGCACGCCGTCGTCAGCTGAGCATCCAGAGAATACTCGGATGGGGGTGGGCCGCACGACATGGACGGGTGCTCGTCGCCTGGGTCCTTATCGCCACGGCAGGGCTTGCCTGCATGCGCCTCGGCGGTGCGGGCGACGTCTCGCTGGCGATCGGAGGCGCCGCACTCGCCCTCGATGCCGCCATCTTCTTCATCCTCATCCGCATGTACGAGAGACGTCGCGTCATCGTCACCGAGAGGGGGGCATGATGGGAGATCTGGGACCTGCCGTCGTCGCGACGGGCCTTCGCAAGGCCTTTGGCGCGCACGTCGTGCTCGACAACTTCACGCTCGAGCTCACCGTCGGCTCGATGGTGGCCGTCACCGGTCCGTCTGGCTGCGGGAAGTCTACCCTTCTGAACATCGTCGGCCTGCTGGAGGGCTTCGATGCGGGCGAGCTGCGCCTGTTTGGTACCCCCGCGCCAAAGGTAGGCTCTCGAGGGGCGCAGCGCATCGTCCGCAGTCACATCAACTACCTCTTCCAGAGCTTCGCCCTCGTGGAGAGCGAGACGGTCGAGAAAAACCTCATGATGGCACTGCGCTACGCGCGGGTCTCGAGGCAAAAGGGCAGGGCACGCATCGAGGACGCGCTCAAGCGCGTGGGGCTCGAAGGCTACCTCACGCGCAGGGTGTTCGAGCTCTCGGGCGGCGAGCAGCAGCGGGTGGCGCTCGCGCGCTGCATCGTCAAGCCGGGTGACCTCATACTGGCCGACGAACCCACAGGGTCGCTCGACGCCGCAAACCGCGATGCAATCGTCTCTCTCCTGCGTCAGATGACCGAGGGAGGCAAGACGGTGCTCGCAGTGACGCACGACCCCACGGTCTGGCAAGCCTGCGACCGAGCCATCCGCCTGTGAGCGGGCCCGGCGCCCACGGGCAACCGTGAGCCTTGACGCGCGAGCTGCTGGACTGCCGGGCCGCGCGCTCGCTACGCCCTCTCGAGCCGCCGTGCGACGACGCGGGCGAGCAGCAGGATGGCCAGCGACAAGAGGGCCGCCCCGACCGTAACCGCGAGGGCGTCAACGGCCGTACCCTGCGTGATGAGGACGATGAGCAGGGAGAGGAGCAGGGAGAGCACTAGCACGACCACAGCTGCGCGCATCACCCGCTTCGCGTTGGAGGGAACGTTCGCCCAGCGCGCACCCTGCACGCCAAGAAACAGCGCGAGGACGCTGTCCACGAGGGCAATGGGTCCGGTCGGCAGCGGCTCGGACGGAAGGATGACCACGGCGCCAAACAGGAGGCTCACGAGCCCGAAGGCCAAAATTACAAGACAGGTAATTTTTAGATTTCTGGAGTCTTGGGGCATAGCTCTCTCATCCTCCCTGCGCGACGTCATCTCAACCAGTCTAACCGAGGATCCCCGCCACGCATCCTAAAAATCTCCTTCCGGCGGCCCCGGCCTCAACACGTGCAGGGCGAGCAAACTGATCCTTCGGGCGGCGCAGAGCCTCACGAAGTGAGTGATTCACTCACAACGCGAGAACGAAGTGAGTGAATCACTCACTTCGAGTTTAGCTTCAATAAGCCTTTGACCTGCATGTATGAAAAACAGCCCAGTGTGACACACTCCCATTTTGGCGCAAAAATCACTCACATCGCAAAAACGAAGTGAGTGAATCACTCACTTCGTGAATTTGTCTGGTGGGCGATGCTGGATTTGAACCAGCGACCCCTTCCGTGTGAAGGAAGTGCTCTACCCCTGAGCCAATCGCCCGTTTCGCTACGCCATCGTAGCAGATGTGTCCCCCAGTCCGACCGAGAATCATGGGTTGTGGAGGCGCGGTAGGTAAGATGCTGGCACCTTCTCGCGGGTAGGCCAGATGTCCTTGGCCGTCGTGCTGTCGTCCGGTACCGTCCACCTCGACGGCCCCTGAGCTGCGCTGTACATGTGCGCGCCACTCGGCGCCACCGAGTGGCGCGGCCAAGCCTCGCAGACCCCGCACTCGAGCGACGCACACTGCTCGCAGGTGGCGCCTCGGGTGAGGCGCATGCGACGGCCCAGCGAAATGCTGGCACCTTCTCGCGGGTAGGTCCCATGGTCGTGCCACCAGCAGTTTGGCATTATGGCCTTGCAATGGAGCGCGTCAGATTCTTACGAGGGTGTGTCGAGGCGCACAAAGAGGCATATCCGCCTGCCCGGCTGGGGCAGGCGGACCTCTCAGATGTGGTGGGCCCAGAGAGATTTGAACTCCCAACCCAGGGATTATGAGTCCCCTGCGCTAACCGTTGCGCCATAGGCCCGAAGCAAAGAAAAAGCGACGGCCACGGCCGCCGCCCTCACTCACATGGTGGAGAATAGGGGGTTCGAACCCCTGACCTCATGACTGCCAGTCATGCGCTCTCCCAACTGAGCTAATTCCCCGCATTGGTGCATGAGTTATATTAGCAAACGTGACCGTCCGGTCAAGGGCATTTTTCCGATAGACCCAAGCAGATGGAGAAGCCATGGTAAACGCTCGCAACGTACAGGATCCCGTAGAACTCTTCGACCTGCACATCTCCCACATCGGCATCAACGCCGCGACCGACGAGGAGGTGGAGGAGATCGTCGGCCTCTTCTCGTCCCTCATGGGCCTGAGGCGAGAGGTATCCGCCCCCATCTCGGTCTTTGCGGGAACCCTCGTTGAGGTCATGCGCCCAGGCGCGAGTCGCGGCGAGAGGGGACACATCGGGTTCTATGTGAATGACATCCCAGCGGCCCTCAGGTGGTTTGGAGAGCGTGGCTTCGAGGCCGACCCCACGCTGCGGGTACTGAACCCCGACGGCTCGATTCGTCTCGTCTACTTCAAGCGACAGATCGCTGGCTTTGCCATTCACCTCACGTCAGACCGCTAGCATAGCGTCCAGAGAGGCTGCCTTGTCCTGCCGGCCCACACAGCCGCTCAGATCCCGGTGCTGGTGGGCACTGTATTCCGTCGGTGGACGCTGCGTGGTATCTGTGGGCAAAGCCCGCGCAAATGGGTACACATCCCTGTGTCCTCAAGTACACTCACTCGGAATGCCCCGCGCATCGCAGAAAGGCATGGCGCTTGATCGCTCTCGCAGACAAGATATCTAAGTCCTTCGGTGGTCGGATCCTGTACTCGGCAGCCACCCTACAGCTCAATGCAGGAGAGCGCTGGGGGCTCGTCGGTCCGAATGGCGCCGGTAAGACGACCCTCCTCAGGATCATCATGGGACAGGAGGGCGCAGACGAGGGAACCGTGAGCTTCGCCAAGGACATCACCCTTGGCTATCTCGAGCAGGAGACTCTGATCTCGGGAACGAAGAGCGCGCTTAGCGAGGTCGTTGACTCCGCCGTCGAGATCCGCAGGCTCGAGGCCCGCATCAAAAAGATGGAACATCAGATTGCCGAGACCTCTGGCGAGGACCAGAGGCTCCTTGAGCGCTACGGGCAGGCTCAGGACCGCTTTGAGCGGCTCGGCGGCTACGCGCTCGAGGCCAGGGCCCGCCAGATTCTGTGCGGGCTCGGCTTTCCCACCCAAGACCTCGCCAAGCCCGCAGCCGAGTTCTCGGGCGGCTGGCAGATGCGCATCGCCCTCTCAAAGCTGCTTCTTCGCCATCCCGACCTACTGCTTTTGGACGAGCCCACCAACCATCTCGACCTCGAGAGCGTGGGTTGGCTGGAGTCGTTCATCTCGTCCTACGACGGTGCCGTGCTCCTCGTCAGCCACGACCGCTCGTTCATGGATGCCTGCGTGAGCCACATCGCGTCGCTTGAGAACAAGCGCCTCGTGACCTACGTGGGCAACTACTCCAACTACCTCCGACAGAGGGAGGACAACCTCGAGCAGCTTCGTGCCAAGCGGGCCGCCCAGGAGCGTGATATCAGCCACATGCAGGTCTTTGTGGACAAGTTTCGCTATAAGCCGACGAAGGCCAGGCAGGTCCAGGAGCGCGTCCGTCGCATCGAGAAGGTCCAGGAGGAACTCGTGACGCTTCCCGAAGCCCCCAAGAGGCTGCGCTTCAAGTTCCCAGACCCGCCACGCACGGGCGATCTTGTGGTCTCGCTCGAAGGCGTCGCAAAGGCCTATGGAAAGAACCTCGTCTATGAGGGCGTCAACCTCAAGTTGTACCGCGGCGACCACGTTGCGCTCGTGGGGCCAAACGGCGCGGGCAAGTCCACGCTCATGAAGCTCATCTGCGGTCGCGAGGGTCCGACGGCGGGAACCGTCGAGCTGGGCCAGAACGTGACCCAGTCCTACTACGCGCAACACCAGCTCGAGACCCTCAAAGAGTCCATGACCGTGCTCCAGGAGATGGACGAGGCGGCACCGGGCTGGACGTCATCTGAGGAGCGAAGGCTCCTTGGCGCCTTCCTCTTCCACGGCGATGACGTCGACAAGAGGATCGGCGTGCTCTCGGGCGGCGAGAAGGCCCGCCTCGCCCTCGCCCGCATGCTTGTGGCACCTGACCCGCTGCTGTGCCTAGACGAGCCCACGAACCACCTCGACATCGACTCGGTCAGCGTGCTCGAGGATGCGCTCGTCAGCTTCCCGGGCACCCTCGTGCTCATCAGCCACGACGAGCACCTCGTGAGGGCCGTGGCCAACAAGGTCGTTGACGTGCGCGACCACAAGGTCACGCTCTACGACGGCGACTACGACTACTTTCTCTACAAGCGAGCCGAGCTCGAGGGGCGCGCAGGAAGCGCGCCCGCACGAGCCGTCCTTGCCGAGGCGTCCGCAAACGCAGGCAAGGCCCAGGGCGGCAGCGGCGACACGGCACGGCCCGCAGGCCGCAACGTCAAGACCAAGGAGCGGCGCCGCGCGGAGGCCGAGGCCAGAAACGCCGCCAACCGGGCGGTCCGCGAGGAGAGGCGTCGCCTCAAACAGGTGGAGCTGGCTCTCAAGCCCGCCCAGAAGCGTTATGAGGAGCTTATGGAGCTCATGGCCTCCGAGGAGCTCTATGCCAATGCCGACGAGTTCGACCGTTGCATGAAGGAATACAACGCGCTCGCCAAAAAGATACCGGCCCTCGAGGAGGAGTGGCTCGAGCTGAGCGAGCGCGTCGAGGGGAGTGCCAATGCCTGAGGGCGCACACTTCAGCGACAAGAGCGACGTCGGCGTCACGAGGGTTCAAAGCGCCACGGGACGCAACAACGTTGACCAACCCTCTCAGGCCCCCGTGCCAAGCCCCAGTCGCGAAGGCTACATCTACCTCGGGAAGGATGAGCCTGCGGGCAAGCGGAAGAGAGGGGGGCCTGCACCCATCCTGCGGGTCCCGCTCAGCCTCCTGATCCGCCTGCTCGCCCTGGCGTGCAGAGCCCTCGCGATCGCGCTGGCGTTTGTCGTCACGGTGGGCGTCGTCGCCATCGGAGTGCTACGCCCCTCTCTTATCGAGGCCACGAGAACGATGTCGTCACTGCTGCCGTCGGCCCTTCAGGGGACGTTCGTCTTCGAGACGCCACTCGGCGGCGCGCTCAGGGGCGATTTCGTGATAGCCTCTATCGTATTGTTCGTGAGTGACTGGCTGCTCGTACGCTGTGCGTATAGACTTCGCCCTGCGTGAGCAAGAGAGAAGGTGCTCGTGAATTCTTCACCGTCAGATATCGTACATTCCGCCACGTCCATCGTAATGTCAAGAGACGTATTTGCCGTTGTGTCCATCGTTCTTTTCATCATCGCGCTGTCCGTGCATGAGGCCGCGCACGCCTTCGTCGCGTACAGGTGCGGGGATACGACCGCCAAGGACCAGGGTCGCCTCACACTGAACCCGTTGGCCCATATCGATCCCATCGGTACGGTGCTGCTTCCGTTCGTCCTGTCCCTCGCGAGCGGATACTCCTTCGGCTGGGCGAGACCCGTCCCCTATAACCCCTACAACCTCAGGAATCGTCGGAGGGATGAGTTTCTGGTCGCGGTGGCGGGACCCATCAGCAACCTCCTCCAAGCCTTCATTGGCACGATCGTCTGTGCGCTCGTGCGGGTTTTTATCGTTTCAAGCGCAACGTTCAACACGCCGGTGGTCGTTGCCCTGCTCATACTTGAGCTTTATGTCTACCTGAACTGCGTACTGGCCTTCTTCAACCTGATTCCCCTGCCGCCGCTCGACGGCTCGAAGATCTTCACGGTCTTCTTGGAGGGCGAGGCGCTCCAGAGGTACTACGAGCTGCAGCGCTACTCGATGGCGATTCTGTTTGCCGTCCTCTTCTTGCTGCCGAGGGTGCTTGGCGTTGACCTCATCGACCTGTACCTCGACGCGACCGCAGGCAACCTATTCAACCTGCTCTTGCATTCGGGCATGGCGACCTAGCTCATGTCGTTCAGCGTAAGGACAAAGGCGTACTCGGGTCCCTTCGACCTTCTGCTGCAGCTCGTCAGCAGGCAGAAGGTCGCCATAGGGTCCATCTCCATCGCAAAGGTCGCAGACCAGTATCTCTCTGAGGTGGAGGCCATGGGTGGCTTTGACCTCGAGGTGGCAAGCGACTTCTTGCTCGTAGCCTCCACGCTCCTCGACATGAAGGCGGCGGCGCTCGTTCCCAGTGACGTGCGCACGAGCGCCGTCGAGGACGAAGACGACGAGCTCGCGAACCTCTCGCCTGACGAGCTGCGCGAGGTGCTCATCGCCCGCCTCATCACGTACAAGCAGTTTAGGGCCGTCGCAGCCGCCCTTGCCGTACGCATGGAGGCCGAGAGCATGATGGAGCCGCGCACGGTTGGTCCCGACCCAGAGTTTCTTGGCCTTGTGCCTGACTTCCTCTCGGGAATCTCCCTAAGGTCGCTCGCGGTCATCTGCGCGGACCTCGATAGCCGCAGGCAAAGCTTCCTTCTGGAGGCTGAGCACGTGGCGCCCACACGCCTTCCCATCGCCCTTGTCGTCGCCTCTGTCGATCGCGTCACACGCTCAAGGCAGACTGTGACCTTCTCCGAGCTTGTGGGGGATGACCCTCGGGTCGAGACCATCGTCGCGACCTTCCTCGCGCTTCTCGAGCTCTCAAAGAGGGGCTCGGTTATGCTCTCGCAGCCCGAGGCCTTCGGCGAGATCAACGTCGCCCATGTGGAGGGAGCAGCGGCCTTTGAGGCTGACGAGCACGAGCTGAGTGTTGTTGGGGAGGGCGTCTGATGAGAGAACTCGAGAGCCTGGCGGGAGGCTCTGTCAAGGCATCCCTCGAAGCGCTACTGCTCGTCTCGAGCGACGCGGTGTCTGCCTGCGACTTTGCGCGTGCCCTGAACATCACGCCCGGTGAGGCGTCAGCTGCGTTGGCCGAACTTTCGGCAGAGTACTCCGACGCCAACCGAGGCTTTCAACTTCGTGAGGTCGCGGGGGGCTGGCGGCTCTTCACCCACCCTGCCTTCCATGAGCAGGTGGAGAGCTACGTCCTTAGCTGGGGCACCCGTCGTCTCTCGCAGGCTGCCCTCGAGACGCTCTCGATCATCGCCTACCATCAGCCCGTCTCTCGCGAGGGGGTGAGGGCGGTGCGTGGCGTCAACTCTGACGGCGTGATAGCCTCGTTGAGGGAGAAGGGCCTCGTCCGTGAGGCGGGACGTGAGGGTGCCAAGAACGGTGCCGTCCTCTTTGGCACAACCCAGCGCTTCCTCGAGCAGTTTGGCCTGAGGTCCCTGAGGGACCTACCACCGCTCGAGGACTTCGCCCCCGACGAGGAGTCAAGGCGCTTCATCCGCGAGCGTCTCTCGGGAGGGGCGATATCATCTACCCTAGAGGAGGCATCCGAGGACATTGATGACGAGAGGGAGCTCTTAGGCGATGACTATGACGCAGGGCAGTGAGCTTAGGGTGGACCGCGTCCACCCCCATACCATGCGACTCCAGCGCTTCCTCGCCCGCGCAGGCGTGGCCAGCAGAAGGGGATCTGAGCAGCTCATGAGGACAGGCCGCGTTCGCGTGAATGACAGGGTCACAAGCGAGCTCGGAAGCAAGGTTGACGTAGACCACGACGTCGTTACGGTTGACGGCAGGCCCTGCCACCTCTCTGACACCCACCGCCACCTCATGCTCTACAAGCCTGCGGGCTATGTGACGACGATGAGCGACCCTCAAGGGAGGCCCTGCGTCGCCTCGCTCGTGCCCGTTGACAGAAACCCAGGCCTCTATCCGGTGGGGCGCCTCGACGCGGACGCGACGGGACTGCTCCTCTTCACGACCAACGGAGACCTGGGAAACCGGCTGCTGCACCCCTCTGGCCACGTATGGAAGCACTACCTGACCCTCATCCGAGGGACGCTGAGCACGGCTGAGCTGAGGCGCATCGAGGCTGGCATCAGGATGGGCGATGACGTCGCGCGCCCCGCCAAGGTGGAGCTTTTGGCCCAAGGTGACAAAAGGACAAGGGCCGTGAGCCCAAGGGGTGTGCCCCAGGGGATGAGCGTTGTCGGCCTCACCATCCATGAGGGCAAGAAGCACCAGGTGAAGCGCATGCTCGAGGCTGCCGGCCACGAGGTCGTGCGTCTCCACAGAGACGAGTTCGGGCCGCTCAGGCTCACGGGACTGACATCCGGCCAGGCCCGTGAGCTCACGGACGAGGAGCGTAGGGCCGTGGAGGCCCTCGCCGGGGACATGACGACCAAGGCCGGACGGAAGGGGACATCGCATGGGCGCTAGGCAACACATCCTCATCATGAGACATCCCGAGACGATCGCCAACGCCCGACACGTACTCTCGGGCAGGAAGGACGTAGACCTCACGCCTAGAGGCGAGCGGCAGATGTATCAGGCCATCGATGCGATCGAGGCCTGGAAGCCCGACCGCATCTGGACCTCGCCCCTCTCGCGCTGCAAGTCGATCGCCGAGGAGGCCGCCTCGCGGCTCAAGGTGCCCTGCAGGGTCGAGGATGGCCTTCAGGAGATGGAGTTTGGTTCGGCTCAGGACCTGACGATATCCGAGCTCTCGAAGAGGGGCCTTCACTTCCCCTGGTCCTTTGACGGACAGGGCCACTCCGTCACGGCGCCGGGCGCGGAGAGCTTCGAGACCCTCCTTGCACGAGCGAAGGGTGTGCTCGACAGGCTCTTCCCGCTGGAGGGCAGGACCGCCTGCGTCACCCATGGGGGAGTCTCCCGCGCACTTCTGGGTGCCGCCCTCGACGTGCCCGTAAAGACGTTCTGGAACATGAGGATTGCCAACGTGAGCTCGCAGCTGCTCAGCTGTGATGGTCAAACGTTCACGCTCTGTGCGCTGGGACTTGCTCCCGAGGAGGTCATCGAGAGGGTGCGGAGGCCCGAGCTGTTCGGTGCCGACGTCGCAGACAGCTTCGAGAAGGAGTAGACACCATGATCGTCGCCATAGATGGCCCGGCCGCCTCGGGCAAGTCGAGCGTCGCGAGAGCCGTCGCCGCACGACGTCAGCTGACGCTGCTCGACACCGGTGCGATGTATCGCGCCGTCACCTTGGACTGCCTTGAGAACAACGTGGACTGCTCTGACGAGGCAGCCGTGACGGAGATCGCCAAGCGCGCTCACATCAGCTTTGGCGCCACAGACGCCGGCCAGGCGGTACTGCTCGACGGCAGGGACGTGACAGGGGACATCCGCACGCCCCAGGTGGATGAGCACGTCTCGGCGGTCTCGGCGATCCCGGGGGTGCGCAGGGCCATGGTCGCCCTCCAACGCCAGCTGGGCGCAAACGGCGATGTCATCGCCGAGGGAAGGGACGTGGGTACCGTCGTCTTTCCCCACGCGGACGTCAAGGTCTTCCTCACCGCCGACCCTAAGGCAAGGGCGCATCGCCGCGCAGCGCAGCGACAGGGCAAGGATGTCGCCATGGACAGGAGTGTTCAGGTGGACGTCAAGACAGAGCGAAGCGTCCTTGCCGACCTCATCCGACGCGACAGGCTCGACTCGACACGTGAGGAGTCGCCGCTCAGGCCCGCCTTAGACGCGCGCCACATCGACTCATCCGACCTGCGCCTCGACGAGGTCGTGGCACAGGTCCTCGCGGCGATTGACGAGGTCAGGCGATGAGCGGCCAGATGGTGAGGGACGAGCGGGCATCGAGCAGCGTGAAGGGAGTGTCCAAGGCAGACAGGCTTCACGCCTTTCGGGGCAACAGCGTCGACGACTACTATGACCATGGCATACGCGAGTTTCCGCTGCCCAGCCGCATCCTTCTTGGCATCATCATCGTCGTCGTTACCGTTGCGACCAAGATAGCCTGGCCCTGGAAGATAGAGGACGCGGAGCTGCTCTGGAACGACAGGCGCGGACGCATCATCGTGATGAACCATCAGTCCATGCTCGACCCCGTCGTCACCGTCGCGTCACTCTGGTTCAGGGGCATGCGCGTACGTCCCATCTATAAGAGCGAGTTCGACAAGAGCAAACTGGTCACCTGGATCTTCTCCCGCGTAGGTGCCATCCCCGTCGTACGGGGCACGGCCGACATGAAGTTCATCCGCCGTGCCCAGCACGCCATCGAGCGCGGGGAGTGCGTGCTCATCTATCCCGAGGGAACGCGTGTGAGGTCGGACGACCAGAAGATAGAGTTCCACAAGGGCTTCGCCCTGATTGCTCGGCTCACGAAGGCACCGGTGCAGCCCATGGCCATCGTCGGGGCACGCAACATCACGCCCAAGGGCACGCACTGGAAGCGCTTCGGGAGGGTCTACCTCAAGGCTGGCAGCTGCATCGAACTCTCGGAGCTTGGCGTGAGTGGTCGCAAGGAGCAAACCGACGCGATGGAGAGAGCCTCGATGCGCGCCGTATACGACCTCGTGGGGGAGCTCAGGAGCGAGCACCCCGGAAAGATGTGAGGCGATCGCATGACGGCCAAGATCTCAGTCGCCGACGAGGCGGGCGCCTGCTACGGCGTCAATCGCGCCCTTGACATGGCGCGGGAGGCGGCGCAAGACGGCGTGGGACCCATTCACACGCTCGGTCCTCTCATCCACAACCCCTGCGTGGTGAGGGAGCTCGAGAGACGCGGCGTCAGCGTCGTCGAGAGCGCCTCCGAGAAGCCCGGCGGCACCATCTTGCTCAGGACCCATGGCGTCACACCCACCGAAGAGCGGGCTGCCCATGCCTCTCATGACGTGGTGCTCGACGCAACCTGCCCCTTCGTCATTCGCGCGCACCAGGCAGCCGAGAGGCTCGTCCAGAAGGGTTACACGGTGCTCGTCCTCGGTGAGGCAGGACACCCGGAGGTCGAGGCGACGCTCGGGCACGCCCCGGGTGCCATCGCCGTGTCCACTCCGGCCGATCTCGATGACATCGCACTCGGACGCAAGGTGGGCGTCGTCGTACAGACGACACAGTCACGCCACAACCTAAGGGAGCTCGTCTCTGCCCTGGTAGGGAGATGCGAGGAGCTGCGTGTCATCGACACGATCTGCGAGGCCACGTCGCTTCGGCAGGAGGCTGCGGCCAAGCTTGCGAACGACTCCGACATCGTGGTCGTGATCGGCGGTCGCAATTCGGCCAACACGACGCGCCTCGCCCAGATCTGCTCGACGTTCTGCCCAAGGACACATCACATAGAGTCCTCGTCGGAGCTCGAGGGCTCGTGGTTCGAGGGTGCAGAGAACATCGGCGTCACGGCAGGCGCCTCAACGCCCCAGTCCCAGATAGACGACGTTATCGCTGCCATCGGAAGGCTCGTGGGGACAGAGGGCGTCGGGGTGTGAGTTTCAGGCCCCGCCGCCTGCCGTGCGGGGCACGGGTCCCTCTGCCGCCCTTGTGTTCATCTTTGCCCATCTCGTGGACTCGAATGCTGCTACACTTAGTCGGACTGTGAGCGTAGTTGAGGAGTGCAATGCCCAAGCCCAAGGTAGCTGTTGTGGGACGGCCTAACGTAGGTAAGTCCACCCTCGTTAACCGACTTGCCGCGAGCCGCGACGCCATCGTACACGAGTCGAGCGGCGTCACCCGCGATCGTTCCTATCACGACTGTGACTGGAACGGCCGCGACTTCGTGCTCATAGACACGGGCGGCATAGAGACGACCAAGAGCAAAGACGCCTTTGCGCCGCACATTCGCGAGCAGGCGATCGTCGCCTGCGACGAGGCGGATGCGATCGTCTTCGTCGTGGATGGCTCGGTGGGCGTCACCGACGAGGATGAGGAGGTCGCCCGTGTCGTGAGGGCGTCCAAGAAGCCCCTCTTCCTCGTGGTCAACAAGATCGATGACCCAAGCGCCAGCCTAGAGAGCTGGAACTACTATTCGCTCGGCGTCGGAGAACCAAGGCCGATATCGGCGGGCCATGGCCACGGTACAGGGGACCTCCTCGACGATATCGTCCACGTCCTGCCCGAGACCGAGGACGATGCGACGGATGACCCCGCTCTTGGCCTCGCCATCATCGGTAGACCCAATGTGGGCAAGTCATCGCTCGCGAACCGCCTCGCGAAGACGAGGCGGTTCATCGTGGCTGATCTCTCGGGCACGACCCGCGATGCCACAGATACCCTCATCAGCTGGAAGGGACAGACCATCCGCCTCGTGGACACCGCAGGCATGCGCAAGAAGGCCCAGGTCCACGAGGATGTCGAGTACTACAGCTTCGTGAGGGGCCTTGCGGCTATGGATAGGGCCGACGTCTGCCTGCTCGTGGTCGACTCGACGGTCGGCATCACCGAGCAGGACCAGAAGCTTCTGGGCATGGCGGCAGAGCGTGGCTGTGGGGTCGTCATCGTGCTCAACAAGTGGGACCTCATCGACAGCGGTGAGAAACGCAGAGAGCTATCGTCTTCCCTCAGCCAACGCATGGGTCACGCCAGCTGGGTCCCCGTCGTCAACGCGTCCGCCCTCACGGGCGCGGCCATAGACCGCGTGCTCCAGACGGCCGTCAGGGTCGCGGCCGTGCGTGCGTCCCAGATCAAGACGAGCCGGCTCAATGAGCTCATCTCCAGGATACGCGAGGACGGTCACACCGTCACGGACAAGGGTCGCAGACTCAAGCTCCGCTACGGGACCCAGACGGCCACCAAGCCCCCCACCATCACCTTCTGGTGCAGCGCACCTGACCTCGTCGATGACAACTACGAGCGCTTCCTCGAGAACCGCCTGCGTGAGAGCCTCGAGCTTGAGGGGACGCCCATCCGCCTCAAGTTCAGGGGAAAGGAGAACCCGAAGTGACGGCTCCCATCATCATCTGCACGGCCGCCTTCATGCTCGCAGCCTACTTCGTCTGTGGCATACCCTTCGGCTTGGTCGTTGCCAAGGGATCTCCCGAGCACGTCGACGTGCGCACGGTCGGATCGGGAAACATCGGTATGACCAACGTGGCGCGCGCCGCAGGCGGCAAGGCCGCCGGCAAGACATTTTTGCTCGACATGGGAAAGGGCCTCGTCATCATGGCAGCGGCGCGTTTCGGCCTCGGCCTCGCGAGCGGCGGAGGCTGGGGGGCGATGTCGGCTGCAGGTCCTTTCGCCCCCTGTCTCTCCCTCGTGTTCATGGCCTGCATCTTCGGTCACATATTCTCTCCCTACCTTGGCTTTCATGGTGGAAAGGGCATCTCTGTGGGGCTTGGGGCGGGCCTTGTGCTCCTGTGGCCCATGGCGCTCTCGGCTTTCGCCATCTTCCTGGTACTCGCCATCCCGACGCGTTACGTATCACTCGGCTCGATCGCCGCCGCCCTCACGATGCCCTTCCTTGGACTCCTCTTCAAGATGGACCCCGTGGCATCGATCTTCGTCTTCATCCCCTGCATCGTCGCCCTCTGGCGCCACCGGGAAAACGTCAAGAGGCTCGCCACAGGAAAGGAAAGCCGCTTCTCGCTGCACAAGGATGACTCCGCCAGGAAGGGACGCTAAGGTATGCTGGATACAGTTCTGGTCATGGGCACAGGGTCGTGGGGTACGGCCGCAGCCGGCCTCGTGAGCGAGAACGCAAGGCGAGTCGTCATGTGGGCGCACTCGCCCGAGGTCGCCCAGTCGATAAACGAGCAGCACACGAACCCCCGCCATCTGCGCGACTACGTGCTCCCCGCCACGATCGCCGCGACGAGTGACGCGGCCGAGGCAGTCAGAGGGGCGGATGCCATCGTGATCGCCGTCCCCTCCAACCACCTGCGAAACGTGCTCGGCGGCTTCGTCGGCCTTGTGGGCGAAGACGTGCCCATGCTCGTCCTCACCAAGGGCATCGAGCCAGGCTCGCACCTTCTCATGACGGAGGTGGTCTCCGACGTCCTCGGCAACCCTGGGCGCGTGGCAGCGCTCTCGGGTCCCAACCATGCTGAGGAGGTCTGCCAAGGCAGGGTCTCGGCCGCCGTCGTGGGATCTGAGCGCGCGGGCGTCTCGTCACTCTTCCAAGGTCTCTTCCTGAGCCGCCGCTTTAGGGTATACCGCACCGACGACATGAGGGGCATCGAGGTCTGTGCGGCGGTCAAGAACGTCATTGCCATCGCCAGCGGCGTCTGCGCGGGGACGAGCCTTGGTGACAACGCGCTGGCGGTGCTCATGACCCGCGGACTTGCCGAGATGAGCCGCGTCGTTCACGCGATGGGGGGAAACCCCATGACCTGCATGGGTCTTGCCGGCATGGGCGACCTCATCGTCACCTGTACCTCCGTGCACTCTCGCAACCGTACCTTTGGCATGGCGCTTGCCCATGGGGCGTCGCTTGAGGGCTACGAGAGCGCGACCGGCATGGTCGTCGAGGGGGCGCGTGCGGTCGTGAGCGTCTGCGAGCTCGCTCGCGAGCGAGGCATCGAGACGCCGATAACCGCTGCCGTCCATGCCATCCTCTATGAGGAAAGCAATGTCGACGAGGCGGCACACACGCTGCTCTCGCGCATTCCCGACGAGGAGTTCTACGGTCTTACGGCAAACTGATGGGAGGAACCCATGTTGGATGATGACGTGCTCGTGGCACCATCGGTTCTCTCCGCCGACTTCACGCGCCTGGGTGAGGAGCTGGATGCGGTGGCTGACGCAGACCTCTTGCACTATGACGTGATGGACGGGCACTTTGTGCCTAACCTCTCGTTTGGGCTCTCCATTCTGAGGCAGGTCAAGAAGGCGAGCTCGCTTCCCCTAGACGTGCACCTCATGGTCTCGAATCCAGAGGAGTGCGTCCCGTGGTTCTTGGAGGCCGGGGCCGACATCGTGACCTTTCACTGGGAGGCACAGACCCATGCCGAGCGCCTCGTGAGCCTGATACATAATGCCGGCGCAAAGGCAGGCATAGCCTTGAACCCCGCGACACCGATAGCTTCGCTCGAGGCAGTGCTCGATGCGCTCGACCTCGTCCTCGTGATGACGGTGAACCCCGGTTTTGGCGGCCAGAACTTCGTTGGCACCTGCCACAGGAAACTTCGCCAGCTCACGGCCATGTGCGAGGAGCACGGCGTACGCCCGATAATCGAGGTCGACGGCGGCATAGGCGCAGACAACGCCACGCGAGTCGTGCGCGACGGCGCCCGCGCGCTCGTTGCAGGCACAACCATATTCAGCGCCAACCGCGCGGACAACGTCAGGGCCATCCGCGAGGCCGGACGCATGGGCCTGCTGAGGAGCGTCTGATTGTGGACGAGACTGCGCGGAGCCACCTGTATCTGGATTACGCCGCATCGGCGCCCCTGCGCAGCGAGGCCCTTGAGGCCGAGGCAGACTACGACCGCTCGCCCTTTGCCGGCGCCAACCCCAACTCCCTCCATACCCTGGGTCGCAGGGCGGCCCGTGCGCTTGACGGCGCACGCAGGGACATCACGAGCGCCCTAGGGGGTGGTTTCAGGCCCCAGGACCTCGCCTTCACCTCAGGCGGCACCGAGTCCAACAACCTCGCCCTCCACGGCATGGCAGAGGGTGCCCGAGGACGTGACCGCAGGCGGAGACGCATCGTGATCTCAGCCATAGAGCACGACTCCGAGATCGACGTCGCTCCCTCGCTCAGGGACGAGGGCTTCACGGTGACGCTCGTGAGGCCCGGCGCAGACGGTAGGGTCTCGCCAGATGCGCTGGACGCCGTCCTGGCAGATGACGTGGCGCTCGTCTCCATCATGAGCGCCAACAACGAGACGGGCGTCGTCCAACCCCTGGCAGAACTTGCCGCAGCATCACACGAGGCGGGCGCCCTCATGCACACCGATGCCGCACAGGCCTTTGGGAAGATTCCGCTTGCGCTTGAGGACGTAGACGGCGTGAGCCTGTCCGCACACAAGATAGGTGGTCCCGTGGGCGTCGGGGCCCTCGTGCTGCGCAGCCGCTGCCCTTTCAGGCCACGCGAGTTCGGTGGCGGCCAGGAGGGAGGCAGAAGGCCAGGCACCCAGGACGTGAGGGGAGCGCTCGCCTTCGCGGCCGTGGCCAGATTCTGCTCAGACGGCCTTGAGGCGAGGCGCCTTGAGGTGGAAAGTCGTGCCCAAGCCCTCTACGACAGGCTCTGCGCCCCCAAGACGGGCATCCTGCCCACGACGACAGCCCAGCTGGACGAGGGCCGTCTGCCAGGCATCGTCTCTGTCATGACGCGCAGGCTCGACTCGCCGACGCTCGTCTTGAGGCTCGACCAGGCGGGCTTCGAGGTCTCGGCAGGCTCTGCCTGCTCCTCGGCCTCACTCGACGCGAGCCATGTCCTTCTCGCCATGGGAATACCGCGCGAGGCCGCCCTCGGGTCTTTGCGTATCTCGTTTGACGAGCGCGTGGGCACAGACGAGCTCGACCGCTTCGCGCAAGAGCTCCTTCGCATCGTCTCGTCCACACGCTAGGCCCAGCACCATCGGTACCCAACCAAGGGAGAAGCATGAGAGACCATGAGGCCCTGCTTAGGCTCCAGGAGATAGACCTCACCCTGATGCGCATAAGCGCACGGCTCAAGTCCATGCCACAGGAGCAGAAGCTCGAGGTCGTCAAGCGGTCAAAGAGGAAGCTCCAGAGCGAGCTCTCGCGCATCGTGGGCCAGCGCAAGGATGGCGAGATGGAGATCGAGGAGGGCGACGAGGAGCGCAAGCGCCTCCTCGAGGCGCAGCAACAAGTCAGGCAGATCGCCCTGACAGAGACCAACTACCGCCAGATCAAGGGCTACGAGGAGCAGCTCTCGACGATTGCCAAGAAGCTCGAGAAGCTCTCGCACAACAGGTCGGAAAAGTCCCAGCTCACGGAGAAGCTTCGCAAGGCCGAGTCAAACGCCCTCTCCCTGCTCGAACGCCTTGACGCCCAGAGGCGCGAACTTGTCGCCTCCAAGGAGAGGGACATCTCTAGTCTCATGGACAGGGCCGCTGCGCTGGCCAAGGAGCGCAAGGAGCTGCTCGGGGCTCTCGACGAGAGGACCCAGGAGAGCTACAAGCGGACGATGAGACGCTTCGGTGGGCTCGCGGTCGAGGTGCTGAGCGGCAACATGCCGAGCACCTGTCGCGTGCGACTCCAACCCAGCCAACTCGCGGCCGCGCTCAAGCAAGGACCAATCACCGAGTGTCCCTACTGTCACAGGATCCTCGTCATCGAAGGGGACGGGGCATGAGTGCGCGGGCATCTGTCGTGCTCGCCGTGTGTGGCGGCATCGCCGCCTACAAGGCCTGCGAGGTCCTCAGGGGCCTCCAGAAGGCGGGCTGCGACGTGCGTGTCGTGATGAGCGAAGACGCCTGCCGCTTTGTGGGGACGGCGAGCTTCGAGGCCCTGAGCGGCCACGCCGTCGTGACAAGCCTCTACGGAAATCCAGATACCCCCATACCGCATGTCAACCTGGCAGACTCCGCCGAGCTCTGCGTCGTCGTGCCCGCAACGGCAAACGTCATCGCAAAGATGGCCCTGGGCATCGCGGACGACGCGCTCTCGACCACGCTTCTGGCCATGCACCGTACCGTGCTGGTGGCACCGGGCATGAACGTGCACATGTGGCAGCATCCCGCAACGCAGGCAAACGTCAGGGCACTTACCGAGCGCGGCGTCTTTCTCGTCGGTCCCAAGAGCGGGCGGCTCGCCTGTGGCGACGTGGGTGAGGGCAAGCTTGCGGACGTGGACGACATCGTCAGCTCTGCTCTCGCCCTGCTAGGCGAACAGGGCCATGTCAGTCACGATCTTGCGGGTCGGCGCATCGTCGTGAACGCTGGCCCTACCCATGAGGCCATAGACGCCGTACGCTATATCGCCAACTGCTCGACGGGCAAGATGGGCTATGCCATCGCGGCTGAGGCAGCCTTTCGCGGGGCCAAGGTCACGCTTGTCTCTGGACCCTGTACGCTTGTCACTCCTGCCGGCGTGAGGCGCGTGGACGTGGTGTCCGCCGCCCAGATGTACGACGCGACACGTGAGGCCTTCGACGGCGCCGATGCCGCCGTCTGCGCGGCGGCCGTGGCGGACTACACCCCCGCCCATCCCGCAACCCGCAAGCTCAAGAAGGACACGGATCAGCTCCTCTCGATCGAGCTTCAAGAGACCAAAGACATCCTGGCCGAGCTTGGGCGCACGAAGGGCGATCGCATCGTCATCGGCTTCGCGGCAGAGACCGACAAGCTTATCGAGAACGCGAAAGCCAAGCTCGAGCGCAAGCAGGCAGACCTCATCGTCGCCAATGACGTCTCCCGCAAGGACTCGACCTTCGGGGCCGACACGAGTCGTGTCACATTCGTGGGTGCCAAGGGTATCGAGCAACTGGAGACGCTTCCGCTTTGCGAGGTCGCGCGTGAGGTCGTGAGCCGACTGGCCGTACTGCTCGATGGGGCAGGCGTCGAGCGCGCCGCAAGAGGGGAGGTCGGCTAGGTGGGGATTCTCGTAGGGTGCGAGCGCATCTCCCAGGAGTGGCCCGGCAAACAGGTCCTCGTGAGCCAGACGATCGGCATCAACGAGGGCGATCGCATAGGCATCGTAGGCAGAAACGGTGAGGGAAAGTCGACGCTGCTCGACCTCATCGCCCACCTTATGGAGCCAGACGAGGGGACGATCACATACCGAAGTGGCATCCGTGTGGGACTCCTTGCCCAGTCGGACAGCCTCGATGATACCGACGCCGCCCTGCACGCCGTCGTGGGAGACAGGCCCGAGTACGAGTGGGCCGCAGACCCCAGGCTTCGCCCCATCATGGACGAGCTTCTCTCGGACATCGACCGCGACGCCCGGGTGGGGGAGCTCTCGGGCGGCCAGCGCCGTCGCTGCGACCTCGCCCGTGTGCTCATGGGTAGCTGGGACGTACTTCTCATGGACGAGCCCACCAACCACCTTGACGTCAGGGCCATCACCTGGCTCGCCCATTACCTAAAAGGGCGCTGGCAGCCGGGGCAGGGGGCGCTCCTCGTCGTCACGCACGACCGTTGGTTTCTCGATGAGGTCTGCGAGCGAATGTGGGAGGTCCATGACGGCAGGATCGACCCCTTCGAGGGTGGCTACTCCGCCTACATACAGCAGCGCGTCGAGCGAGAGCGGCAGGCGGCGGTCATGGAGGAGAGACGCCAGAGCGTCCTTCGCAAGGAGCTCAACTGGCTTTCCCACGGCGCCAAGGCCCGCTCTTCCAAGCCCAAGTTCCGCCTCGAGGCCGCTCGCGCGCTCGTCGCTGACGATCCACCCCTCAGAAACGACATAGAGCTCAAGCGCCTTGCCGTGAGCCGCCTTGGCAAGCAGGTCATCGAGATGAGGGGTGCTTGTGCCTCCTATGGCAAGAAGGTCGTGCTCGACGGCATCGACTGGCTCATAGGCCCCGGCGAACGCATAGGCATCCTCGGGGAGAACGGCGTCGGCAAGTCCACGCTCCTCGCGCTCATGACCGGGCGGCTCACACCAAGCGCGGGCCTGGTCCGAATAGGTGCCTCGGTGCGCTTCGGTGTCCTGTCACAGAACCTCGACGCCCTTCGCGAGCAAGGCGACTGGCGCCTGGGCGAGCTCGTCGCGAGCCATAGGCGCTTTGCCGTCATCGACGGCAAAGAGCAGAGCTTCGAGCAGCTCCTGGAGCGCCTTGGCTTCGAGCGGCGCGAATGGCCAACCTACGTACGCGACCTCTCGGGTGGGCAGCTCCGCCGCCTGGCCATCATGTGCGTGCTTCTCGACGAGCCCAACGTCCTCGTGCTCGACGAGCCCGGAAACGACCTCGACACCGACATGCTCGCCGTCCTCGAGGATTTGCTCGACGGCTGGCCCGGTACGCTCATCCTCGTGACGCACGATCGCTACCTCATGGAACGCGTCACAGACGACCAGTTCGCGCTCATCGGTGGAAACGTCAGGCACGTCCCGGGCGGCGTGGACGAGTACCTTGCGCTGCTCGAGTCTCGAGAACGTGACGGTGGCAGCGCTGCGAGGGAAAGGGCTGGCGCCCCTCATGCGGAGCGCTCGACACAGGTCGTCCCGGCTGCGACACCGAAGGCACCCACAGGACCGTCAGGGCAGGCCCTCTCGAACAAGTCGCGTCGCGAGGCCAAAAAGCGCCTCGATTCTGTCGAGCGGCGTCTTGCCAGGCAGCGCGAGCTGCTCGACGACCTGAGGCAGGCACTGTCATCGATAGACCCCACGGACTTCGAGGCCCTGCTTGAGGGACAACAGCGGGTGGATGGCGCCGAGGCGAAGATCTCGTCGCTCGAGGACGAGTGGCTGGAACTCAGCGAGCAGCTGGGAACGGAGTGAGGAGCATGTTCGAGCTTCTGGGAAAATACCTTGGCCCCTATAGGGGCAAGACCATCATAGGCGCCCTGTCCAAGGTCGTGGAGGTCATCTTCGACCTGATAACACCACTCGTCATAGCCCGCATGATAGACGACGGCGTCCACAATCGCGATGTCGGTGCGGTCCTTCGCTATGGCGCGCTACTCGTGTGCTTCGCACTCGTCGGCTATGGCTTCACACTCATATGCCAGAAGATGGCCGCGCTCGTCGCCCAGGGCGTCGGCACTGACCTGCGCGACGACCTCATGAGGAGGACCATGAGCCTCTCCGCCGCCGAGATGGACCGCTTTGGCGCAGATTCCCTCGTGACGCGTACCACCAACGACGTGAACCAGGTGCAGCTGGCCGTGGCCATGGGAATTAGGCAGCTCATGCGCTTCCCCATCCTGGGCATCGGCTCAATCGTGGCGGCACTTCTCATCGATCTCCAGCTGGGTTTGGTCTTCCTCCTCTGCGTACCTGTCATCACGCTCGTCTTCTGGTTCGTGATGTCACGCTCCGTACCCTTCTTTCGCCTGATGCAGGAGAAGCTCGACCTGGTCTCTCGCATCACGCGTGAGGCGCTCTCGGGCGTACGCGTGATCCGCGCCTTTGGCAGGGAGGGAAGCGAGACCAAGCGCTTCGACGCCGCCTCAAAAGAACAGACCGACGTCGCCGTCGCCGTCGGACGCCTGTCGGCACTCCTCAACCCCGCGACCCTCCTCGTCATGAACCTCGGCGTGGTCGCCATACTTTGGACAGGTGCCGTGCAGGTGAGCGTGGGAGACCTGCGTCAGGGTCAGGTCATGGCCTTCGTGAACTACATGAGCCAGACGCTCGTGGCCATCGTCTATGTGGCAAACCTCGTCGTGCTCTTTAACCGCGGGTCAGCGTCGGCCCAGCGCGTCATGGAGGTGCTCGACACAGAGCCGTCCGTTCGCGACACGGCTGGTGAGCCGCTCGCGGTCGATCCCTGCACGAGCGCACTGGCACTCGACCACGTGAGCTTCTCGTACGCGGGAGCGCAGCTCCCCTCCGTGGACGATGTGACGCTCACGCTTGGCCAGGGCGAGACCCTCGGCGTCATCGGCGGCACCGGATCAGGCAAGTCGACCCTCGTGAGCCTACTTGTGCGCCTCTACGATGTGAGCGCGGGGACGATCGAGGTGCTTGGGCATGACGTGCGTGACTACCCGCTCGCACAGCTACGCTCGCTCGTCTCGATCGTGCCACAGAAGGCGTCTCTTGTCTCGGGCACCATCCGATCCAACCTCCTCTGGAGAAGGCCCGACACCGATGACGACGAGCTCTGGCGTGCGCTCGAGCGCGCGCAGGCCGCAGACTTCGTCCGCGAGAAGCCGCTCGGCCTCGATGGAGTCGTAGAGGCGGGGGGCAAGAACTTCTCGGGCGGCCAGCGCCAGCGCCTCACGATCGCCCGTGCGCTCGTCGGCTCACCTCGCCTCATGGTCCTCGATGACTCGGCGTCAGCCCTCGACTTCAAGACGGACGCACGTCTGCGCAGGGCGCTTCGCGAACTTGGGGGAAAGACGAGCGTCGTCATCGTGTCCCAGCGCGTCTCGGCAGTCATGCAGTCCGACAGGATCCTGGTGCTCGACCACGGCAGGGTGGTCGGCCTTGGTACTCACAGGGAGCTGCTTGAGGCCAGCGAGATCTACCGCGAGATCTGTCTCTCGCAACTCTCGGCCGAGGAGGTGGCTGCCTGATGGCTAATCCTTACTCCGGCGCGACGAGCGCATCGACCGCCCTCACGTCGATACGAGGCGATGACGACAAGGGGTTCGCACACAATCAGGTCCTCGAGCCAAGCGACCTCTCAACCTGGCAGCTGATAAGGCGACTCATGGGCTATGCCCGGCCGCACTGGGTCTCGCTTGCCCTGTCGTTTGTCACGGCGGCCCTCTCGGTCGTCCTCCAACTCTATGTACCCATCCTCATTGGACAAGCCATCGATCACATTCTCGCTGTGGGACAGGTGGACTTCTCGGAACTATTTTTGACGCTGCGATGGCTCGCCGTCACCGTCGTCGGTGCCGCCCTCACACAGTGGATCTCCCTATACTGCACGAACCGACTCGCCTATGAGACGTCACGCGACCTGCGCGACGAGGCCTATGCCAAGTTCAACGTACTCTCCCTGTCGTTTATCGACTCTCACTCCCACGGTGACCTCCTGAGCCGCGTGATCAACGACGTCGACGCGGTGGGGCAGGGGCTCCTCCAGGGGTTCACCCAGCTCTTCGGCGGCGTCATGACCATTCTGGTCACGATCGGCTACATGTGCGCGCTCTCGGTCCCCGTGGCGCTCGTGGTGCTCGTGCTGACACCGCTCTCCGTGCTGGCCGCGAGCTGGATCGCGCGGCACTCTGCCTCGAGCTTCCGCGCACAGCAGGAGATCCAGGGCGAGCTTGGTGGCTACACTGAGGAGATGATGGGCAACCAGGCGCTCGTGTCGGCATTTGCCCAAGGCGCTGAGGTGAGCACCACCTTCGCCCAGATCAACAGGCGCCTCTATGCTGCGGGGGAGAGGGCGCAGTTCGTCAGCTCGCTCACGAACCCCTCCACGCGCGTCGTCAACAACCTCACCTATGCGGCCGTCGCCACCGTGGGCTGCGTCTGCGTGATCGGTGGCTGGCCCAGCGTGCTGACGGTGGGGCAGGTGCAGAGTTTCCTCTCATACACGAACCAGTACATGAGGCCCTTCAACGAGATCTCCTCCGTAGTGACGCAGGTCCAAGCGGCATTCGCCTCGACGCGCAGGCTCTTCGCACTGCTCGACGCAGCCGAGGAGACCCCTGACGCACCCAAGGCGCTCAATCTTGCGGAGCCGCAGGGACGGCTCGATGTCGAGCATGTGTGGTTCTCCTACGACAAGGACCAGGAGCTCCTCAAAGACATCGACCTGCACGTCGCCCCGGGCAGGCGCTTCGCCCTCGTCGGACCCACGGGCTGCGGCAAGACGACCCTCATCAATCTGCTGCTCAGGTTCTACGATGTGGACAAGGGGAGGATTCTCCTCGACGGCGTGGACTTGCGCGAGCTCACGCGCAGGTCGCTCCGCTCGTCCTTCGGCATGGTCCTGCAGGAGACCTGGCTCTTTAGGGGAAGCGTGCGCGACAACATCCGCTACGGCGTCCCCACCGCCACGGACGATGACGTCATCGCAGCCGCCACGCGGGCACACGCGCACAAGTTCATAGAGCAGCTGCCAGAGGGCTACGATACCGTCGTCGGAGAGGGGGCGGGGCTCCTCTCAGCAGGGCAGCGTCAGCTCCTCTGCATCGCACGCGTGATGCTGCAGGACCCGGCGGTGCTCTTGCTCGACGAGGCGACGAGCTCCATCGACACGCGCACGGAACTGCAGGTTCAGGACGCCTTCGACAGGATGATGGAGGGCAGGACCTCGCTGGTGGTGGCGCACAGGCTCTCGACGATACGCAATGCGGACTGCATCGTCGTAATGCAAGACGGCCGCGTCATGGAGACGGGCACCCACGACGATCTTTTGGCGTCGGGCGGACTCTATGCCGAGCTCTACCGCAGCCAATTCGAGCGCTGAGCCTGCCTGCACCGACGCCAGCGGCACCGGTAGTGCCGGCGCACGATGTGAGTGAATCACTCACATCACAAACCTGAAGTGAGTGATTCACTCACATCGAGACTTTATTCAGTAAGCGTCTGAGCTGCGCATATGTATGTTTACCTGTTATAACAGCATCGGATTCCGTGGGAAAAATCACTCACTTCGTGACAACGATGTGAGTGATTCACTCACATCACGCCTGCGGGCAGGATCGCAAGCTGAAGTTCATCACGCTTCCCATCGGCAGGTGCTCATGTCAACACGTCCGTCAGGAAGAAAGACGACGCCTTCTTCCTCGAGCAGCTGACGCTGGACGGAAGGTCCGCCAAAGGCGTAGCCCGCAGCGAGCGACCCATCCTTGAAGACGACGCGATGGCAGGGGACGCCCGCAGCCTGCCCAGGACTTGCGTGCATGGCAAAGCCGACGAAGCGCGCCTTGCGTGGCTGGCCCAGCATCGCCGCAACCTGCCCGTAGCTGGCGACGCGACCCCTGGGAATCTGCCGCACCAGCTCGTACGTACGCTCAAAGAAGCCTTCCCGCTCCATCGCACACCACTCCGTTCGCTCCCGTTGCCCGCGTCCGCCCAAGCTCCCCGTCCACAGTGACCCGCCCGCCAGATTCTCGGGTACCTTGTTTTTCTCGCCAACTGGGCAAATACCGTTGAGTAAGTGCCCCGCAGGCTGGCGGGCACTAAGCCGCCCACGTTTCCCTGCGCCCATACGGGCTCTTGGGGCTGTAGGCCGTGTGGGTTAAGCGTTATCGTCTGAGCATATAACATGCATGGTGGCCCTAGCTGCACGAGATCAGCGTGAGGATGAGAATGACACACGGAAGTCATAGCATGCGGACTTGCGGCTTTCTTTCTAGATGCGCTGCTGGAGGTAGGGGAGTATCTTAACTGCCTTCTTTTCTACAGTATATCAAACACAATTAATTGGTTTTCTCTTCTATTCCAAGTAAATTTACTTTGATTTTGTATAGTCTATGTTTACAAATAAATCTCTTTGTTTTTGATGTCAAAACAAAGTACCCAAAGTACCTATACTGGGAGGGGCATATAGAGACGCGCCCCCTGGCAAGCGAGCAGCGCATCGATGAGAGAGGCCATGGTGATGAGCACATCTGGGGATGAGCGCAGGGAACGGATCCTCCACGAGGTCATGGCCCACGGCAAGGCGACGGTGACAGGACTCTCCGAGCTGCTTGGCGTGACCACCGAGACCATCCGCAAGGACCTTATGACGCTGGGGGAGAGAAACGTCATCTCCAAGCGTCATGGCTTCGTGACGCTTGCGACGCCGATGCCCGAGCGCGACTCCGAGAAGGGGGAGTCACTTCACCTCGCGGAAAAGACCGCCATCGCCGAGCGCGCCGCCCGCCTCACCCCACAAGATGCGGCCGTGTTCCTCGACACGAGCACCACCGTGCTCTGTCTCGCGTCGCTCCTTGCCCTGCGCTCCGACCTCACCGTCATCACGAATTCGATCGACGTCTGCCAAGCACTCGCGCGCTCGGGCAGCAAGATCCTCGTAACGGGAGGGCTCTATCACACGAAGAGCAACTCATGCGTGGGGTCTTGGGCCCTGCGATCCATGGAGAGCGTCAACGTCGACGTCGCATTTCTTGGTTGCGATGGTTTCTCGCTCGAGGGCCCAACCATCCGCTCCTACCAAGAGGTCGAGTTCAAGAGAATGGTGGCGCGGCGGGCAAAACGAACCGTCCTACTCGCCGACACGTCCAAGCTGGGCAATACGGGTCTTTACACCTTCGCGAACTACGCAGACTTCAGCCTTATGATCTTCGAGCGCGAGCTGAACGTGGGGGAGAGGAAGGTGCTTCCCAAAAACGTAGCGCTGATCGATGTCGTGCCGCCTTCCTAGGAGCGGCGGCACAACGTGCGCTGTTCACTCGGCGGTAAACGTACGAGGTTGCACGTTCAGGGACATCACGCAGTGTGGGTCCAGGCGACCTCTGGACCCCTGCGGGCACTGCAGCAGGTCAGGCTGATTTGTGCCGTACCTTCCAAAGGTGGGTGCGGCACGTCACACACCCGGTAAACCTCACTCAAGTACACGTGAGCGCACCGGTCTGGTACGCTCTGGAACGAGGACTAGGCTTTGATAGAGTACCGCACTACCCCATAAGCGAGATCGGGCTACCTTGGTATAGTTAAGGCTGAAAGGAATCGACATGAGACTGCGTCTGAATGGTCGCGACGCCAATGAGCGAATAGAGGTGGGCCTGCTGGAGATTCTGGGCGATAGTGAGGACGAATGTGGCATCGTTTGCACGTTGAGGATAGACGTAGGTAGCTGCTCTGTCCGCCGCGAGCGCATCATCTCTGACATGGGAGCGCTGCGCAGGTTCAAAGACCAGCTGCAGTTATGCTATGACCTGCTGGAAGGCAAGGCAACGTACAGCATGCTCTGGGAGGATGAGCTTCAGTTTAGTGTGAGTATGACTCGCAACGGTCACGCCGTGGTCAGCGGTGCCTATCGTGAGCGCTCGGAGCTGACAAACGAGCTTCTGTTCGAGATGGAGACGGACCAAAGTTGCTTTCCTCCCGTTCTGCGTGCGATAGGGCAGTTTGAGGACGCATGCAGGGAGAGACCCACAACAGCCTGAGCGAAGACACCCACACGGCGTGCCATTCGGTGAGGCCCCGCATGCGTGATGCCTGTGCCACTCGGTGGCACCGAATGGCACAGGACCAGGGAGTCATACCCTACGCATCAGCGATCCACAAGATAGTCGATACTCAAGGTGTCCATCTCGTATGCGAGCGCAGATCCTGCCATACAGTCTACCTTAAGCTCAAGGGCATCCGCCTCCTGGAAGTAGCGTGTCGAGAGGACCGTCTCGCCACCATTGAGGTAGATCTCGAGGACTGAGGTGTCAACGATGATGCGCAGGTCGCGCACGGTCTCGACCCTGGCACGACGCACCTTGCGCCCCTGACCCACCTCGTCGTCGGCAAAGCTCAGGGTGGCGAGACCGCCTGCGACGTCGAAGGTAGCAAAATCGCCAAAGCTGACATGCAGCTCACCCGCTATACCATCCACAACGACGTCGGCCACCTTGGGATTGAGTGTGACGGAATAGCCGGTCGCGGTCTTCTTGAGCTCATGTGCCTCCTTGCGCAGGGCATCGAACTCGGCTACCGGACTCTGCAGGATGAGGCCACTCCCCTCGTCAAGCGTGAGCTCGCGCGGCACCGTAAGACAGCCCTTCCAGCTATTGGTGGGGTTATCATAGGGGCGCACGTCATCCTCGTCGTGCGGGAGGCTCATCCAGCCGATGAGCAGGGTACGCCCCTTCTCGTCCACGAGGGTCTGGCAGGCGTAGTAGTCAAAGCCATAGTCCCAGTCACGGAAGGTGGAGGAGTCGACGGAGGGGTGTGGTGCCTCGGCGCCCATGAGACCCCGGTCCTGCCCCATGAGATCGAGGATCGTGCCCTTCACGGGGAAGTAGCCTGCGGCATGGACGTTCTGGCAGGTAAGCCTCTTGGGATCGTCAGGGTCCCCTGATCTGGCCATGCCCTGGGGGCAGGTCCCAAGGAACTCGCGCCCACCCAGGACGATGCGATCGGGACACTCCCACATGTAGCCGAAGGGCTTGTCCTCCAGATTCGTGGCAGACCCCGACATGGTCCAGCTGAGGCCGTCATCAGAGTCGTAGCAGAGGATGGACCCACGGCTGTCCTTGCGCGTTCGGGCCCCGAGCAGCATATGGAGCCTCCCGTTCTGCTTCCACACCTTGGGGTCGCGAACATGGCAGGAGCAGTAGGACGGATAGGCGTCATTTCTCATCACGACGGTCTTGGGACCGAGGTTGATGCCGTTGTAAGACTTGATGAGCGTCTGGTTGGCGAGGCGCCCCGAATAGGTGCCGTCACCCACCCCGTCACGAACGTTTCCGGTGTAGTAGAGCCACAGCTCGTCGTCGGCGACGTAAGCCCCGCCCGAGTAGGAGCCGTCGCGATCGCTCTCGCAGTCCGGCATGATGTGGCAGCCGAGGAAGGCCCAGTTGACGAGATCCCTGCTCACGAAATGCCCCCAGCCATGGGGGCTGTCGGCATGGGGCGGATAGGTGGGCGCGTACTGGCTGAAGAAGTGGTACGTGCCCCTAAACTGGTTGAGGCCGTTGGGATCGCTCACAGACCCGTTGTAGGCCGCAAGATGCAGTTTGGGACGCCAGGACTCGTTGCTCATTGTTGGACTCCCCCCATCGTAGGCGCAGCGCCGCGTCGCGTATGATGCCTGTGACATTTGTGACGTCGGCAACTTTTCGATGTTCCTAGCCTAGCCCAAGCTGATATGAGAACGATTCCACATCCCTGCTTGCCCCACAGACGGCCACGTTTTTCGGCAAGCGGAATCCACGAGGAACGAAGGAGGGGGCGCGGCGCCCACCGATCTCGTAGGTCCCGTAAAGGTCGGCTGCGTCGTTTTCTTTGGCCGATGGCAACCCCCTGGTCGACGACAACCCCTTTCAAGAGGTCTCTTTGGCTGGTCGACCAGTCGGGCAATCCCCATCAAAGGAGGGAGGCTTCGAAGCTCCCGTACCTGTCTGTGCACCTTGCCTGATGTACGGGATATGGCAACAAAAAGTCACTTGCCCAGGGAAGCGATGAGTGATAGATTGAATATCTGCGCATCGAGAAGGTGAGCAAACAACGGGTGGTGGCGCAGTTTGGTAGCGCACTTGACTGGGGGTCAAGGGGTCGCTGGTTCGAATCCAGTCCACCCGACCATGGATGGACAGGCCAGGCGAGCAGAGGCCGTCTGGCCTTTTACTTTTGTGTCAAACGATGCGACCCTTCTCCTGACACCAAACCTCGAGGAGGGATCCCTCATGCCCGGCAAGCGCTCGGACGTCATCTCGTGGGACGAGTTCTTCATGCGTGTCGCCATTGCGGCGAGCCTCCGAAGCAAGGACCCCAACACGCAGGTCGGGGCCTGCATCGCCGACATCCATCAGCGCATCCTCTCGGTAGGCTACAACGGCACGCCCGCCGGCATCACCGACGACGAGTTTCCCTGGGAGAGCTCGGAGGACCCCCTGCACGACAAGCACAACTACGTCATCCACGCGGAGGCCAATGCCATCCTCAACTACCGGGGATCGCTCAAGGACATGCACAGGGCGACGGTCTACGTGACCCTCTTCCCCTGCCAAGAATGTTCCAAGATGCTCGTACAGGCAGGTATCGGCGAGGTCGTCTACCTGGATGACAAGTACCACGGCAGTCTTGGGGCGATGATCTCGCGCACGGTGCTGGACAGCTGCGGCGTGTGCTATCGTCAGGTCATGCTTCCAGGCGACGCACTCAACTAGAAACGCTAAAAAGGCAAAAACACCTGTGACCCCCGCCGCGCGAGCGGCGACGGCACCGATCGCCCAGCGGCCTGCCCACCCCCATTCTCAATCTGATAGGGCCGTGAAAAAAGAGGTTCCCCTGCGGCCCCGTCGCGGGCGGCCCCATCCCTGCGGGCGAAGAAGGGAGCCACGTATGAGGGCGAGGGAATGTCGGCTCGGTGGCCTAGGGCCCGCGCGCGGGCCCTGCTTGCCTCCCTCGCGTAGAGGAGGGCCGCGCACTCCGCAGGAAGCTCAACATCGACCCCACGTACCTGTCTCTGCTCGAATTGCAGGGCGATGCGCCAACCTAACATTCAAATGTTACAGATCATAAGATTTCGATTAGATTGCAAATATTATTCATAACAGAACAAATTAAATCATAACTTTTTCCACTTGCATATGTACACACTGAAAGGGTGCACCTATTCTTGTAAGTAGATACAGCTAATTGGAAATACGGCACCAATTTAGCTGCGGTAACAATAAAAGCGTCCGAAACAGAGGCTTCCTGAAACGTAAGGCGTGCTTCGTCTATTTTCCCTAAATTTGTATATGAGGTCATAGGAACGGAGATTTTCTTGGAGAGCACCTCTTTCAAGATCGAGAGAGGAAGCATACGGTATAAAATATGTAGCAAAATCGGTTCCTTGAGACACAGACTACTGTTTTTCTGTACGCACATCTGCGCAGAAATGCTATTGCAGACCTTTTCAAAAGTGCTATTGTCACTAAATCGAACATGGCAATAATAATTTCCTGTCAGATTGCAGACGGAGTTATTTGCGTTTATGTTGAACCTGCGAAGATCGACCGGGCAGGGAATGGTAATGTCGTTCCACCGGAACATATTGTGTAATGTCAGCATATATGCCGCTAACAAAATATCATTTATGTTGGGTCTATGCCCTTCTACGCAAGAACGATATTGTTCTAGTTTAGGCAAATTGATTTGTTTTGTTATAAGCCTAGGTTTTCGGCCACCTTCATTAAGCGGTAAATGCAGTTTTGCATCCATACTTTCTGCCCGCGTCTTTGAGCATAAAATTTTTATCTTTTGCATCATGGTAAATCTACTGGTTATCTGAGCAAAACTTCTATTTGTATTTATCTGTGTTTCTATCTCCTTACCAGAGTATAATTCAGCCAGAAGATATAGCAGCTGCTCAAATCCTCTCCCATCACAAAGTAAATGACTTGCAATTATACAAAGAGAGTCACTCTTTTTGCCACATATCCAATAGATTTTCAGTGGTCTATCAATTCCGATTTCAAGCGATGACAGTAATGAATCGTTCTCAAAAATTGAAAAATCACTTTTAGCGCTTATAGTTGTCAACAGATTTTCATACGAGATACTGTCTTCATTCCAGATACCCTTTTTTATCTCATATTTACATCGTAAGATTGGATAAATTGAACTCAATACTTTTACTGCTCTTTTTAAACTTCCACTTTTCAATTTTCCATCAAAGCGAATACATGCTCTGATGATAGGTTTCTGAGAATATCCATAAATATACTGCATTAAATCAAACGGTTGTCCATATAATTTCATAAAGCACTTATATCCTTTAAATGATCTTCACTATAAATATACTATATTCATAATTTCATAGTATACACACATTCCCGTCTCTGTGTGACGTGAACTGATTGTCGCCACATCGTGTACTACACGAACGCCAACGCCAACGCGCCAGTGGGGAAGAGAGTGCCCCTCCTCGCGAGGATAGAGCTCAACCACAATGTCATTAACCCAAGTGGGCGGTACTCACGCGGTTGGGAGCCTGGTGGGCTCAGTGGGGCTCCATTGGGGCCTTTCTCTTCCCGGTAGTGGGAGATGGTCGCTCGGCCTGCCCGTCCCATGTCCCATATGTGTTAGAATGTAGTGGGAAGTCCTAAGATAAGATTCCAGATAAGAGCACTATCAAATGGTGGGTGGGAAGTTGTTCGTCAGGGTACAGCGAAAGAGGGCCGCCGACGGCAGCGAGATGCTCTACGCGTCCGTCGTAGAGAACAAGCGCGTCGGCGGGAGGGTGGTGCAGCGCACCGTACTAAACATAGGACGCGTCGAGCCCGAGCAGGTGCCGTACCTGAGAGCCGCGTGGGCGAAGAAGAGGCCGAGGTTGGTCTGGGACTGAGCGGGGGTGCACTGCGGGCATCGCGGAACACATCGGAGGCGACGTGGCCCTGGTCGGGAGCGTGGGGCTCGCAGCCCGACGCGGGGTGTCGCCGACGGCCCTCGCGCGAAGGCGCGAGATACCAGCCGGCATGCTGGCGAGGACCGTGCTGGCGCGCAAGGGGCGCACACTCATGGTCGAGATGCGCGAGTTCGCGAGGGAGCTGGGGGATAGCAGGGGACACCGGCGCACCCGGGTACCAGAGGGCCCGGGAGAAGCCTGACCCCCAGACGCGCTGCCGTGCCCGGCGTAGCACCGTGCCGCCGGCCCCTGCGCCTGGGAGGGCGACTGGCTCGGTGCCGGCCAGTCCCTCTGGTCCGCCCTGCTCGGGATCGGAGACACCTTCCAGGGCTCCAAGGTCGCCACCGGGGTGAGCAAGTTCGCCTCGCACGGGGACGACGTGGCGGGGGCTGTTGCGAATAGCAGGCGCGCTGCCTTTCGACAGGCAAAGCGGGATCTTGGCATTCCGGTCAGCCGACAGCCAGACAAGGTGCATAAGGTCATCAAGGATATACACGGGAAGGTGATCCCCGGAGGGAGAGGGTATCAGTTCAATACTGGCGTTATCATAGATGAAAACGGGTCTCCCAAGGTTCTACACAGGGATATCTTTGACCATCCGAACGGCCACGTGTTCCCCGACGGTGGGAGGGTGGGTCCACATTTCAACACGCAGGTTGTTGACAAAGATAAGGTGACCTGGGGGAAGGAGCACTATTGGTACGGGAAGGGGACATGACGGGGGGCGTCCTCCCGATGGACGGGCCCCTGGGCAGCTGGGGCTGCGAGGTGCGGCGCCCGGGCGAGGGGGACGAGCTCCTGGACTCGCTGGGGCCGGGGCACATGTGCCTGGGGCTGGGATACAACGGCTGGCTGTACCGCGAGGGCGAGGGCGCCGATCGCGATCTCGCGGCCTGGGCGCTGGCGTGCCTGCGCGCTGCGGGGGCCGACGGCATGGGCGTCCTGTGCCACGCGCTGGTGTGCGGGGGCGGGAGGGCCACCCTGCTCCGCGGCCTCTGGGCCACCTGCGAGGGCGGGGACTGGGACGGATGGGAGAGGGGCGCCGAGGCCGTGGTCCATGTCAACGGTCGGGAGTGGCGCTGCGCGATAGCCCGGGGCGGGCTCAGCGCCCTCTCACGGCTGCTCACGGGGCCCCTCGGCGTTGTCACGTACCTGGGCCCGCGCGGGACGGAGTGGTCCGCGCCCCTCGCGGCCGACCTGCTCCGCGCGTGCCTCGGCGAGGGGGAACACCCGGGGCTCCGGGAGTGCGAGCTCGTCCTCGACGCCGGGGCGGCCTACCTCTGGACGTACGGCGACCCGGGCGCCGGCCCCACCGTCAACTTCGTGTGGCGCGAGGGCGCCCCGCTCGCGGGCCTCCTCGCCCGGGCCGCCCGGGCCGCCCCCGGCCTCGCCCCGCCCCCGCGCAGCTACGCGCGCCGGCACCTCCCCTGACTGGCGAGGGGCTCCCACGTCGGGGCGACGGCGTACGCAGATCGCGAGATAGCCGCCCTGAGCTGTATCGTATTCTCGGACATGACGTGAGCCAAAAACCCAATGGTGGGGTAATGGGATAACTGACCTATGACAGTCGGGAGGGAGGTCCCAGAGGATGGCAGACGGAAGGCCGGCGAGGCACGCCAAGGGGCACGGAGGCGACGCGGTCGACCACTGCCTGCGGAGTGGCAGGACCCAGGCTGGGTGCGCCGCCGATCTGGGCATACCCAAGAGGACGCTCGGCAGGTGGGCGCGGGCCAGGAGGCCCGCCTGGCCAAGGCGCGCCAAGGTCGAGGGGACGCGGGGGCCCCACGAGGGGTGTGTTTTGTCAAGTTAAATTGAGCAAAAATCGCACCAGGATTCGGGCAGAGTTCGCACCGGATTTGGGCGTCTGTCGCCCAAATCCGGTGCCTCCCGTCCTGGTCGCCCGACCGAGACGGGAGGGTCGCTAGTCCGATGGCCCCGGGGGCTCGCCATCCGGTCGGGGGGGTTGCGTCGGTTTTTGTGGTGTACGAAGGGTGGCGAGGCCTGTCCGGATGCCGAGTCCTGCTCCTCTCGGGGGGCATGCCCCCCGAGAAGACCTTGCTCTGCCCTTACCCTACGACGCCTTGGCGTATTCGCCAGGCGCCACCATCATGATGACCTCGGCGCGCGCCCTCACCTCCTCGCTCGGGGCGAACCCCTCGATGCGATTCTCGGCCCTCTCGAGCCCCAGGACGGGCCTGAGGGACTCCTTCGACATGAACAGGTTCTCGGATGCCCAGTCGGCGTTCACCTCGTCCACGATGCCGCCGAGCAGGCGCAGAACGGACCCCGTCGACGGGAACGTCTGGACGACCTTGGCCCTGCGCTTGAGCTCGCAGTTCATGCGCTCCTGCACGTTGTTGGTCCGGATCTTGACGCGGTGCTCGCGCGGGAACGACAGGTATGCGAGCGCGTCGACCTCGGCGTCCTCCAGCACGCGGGAGGCGTCCGGCGCGAAGGAGGCCAGCTCGTCGACGGCCTCGTGGTAGAGGGCGCGCACGAGCGTGGGGTCGGACTCCCTGAAGATGGGAGACATGACGGCGCGGGCGCGGCGCTGGGCCTCCCTGCCGTCGACCTTGGCGAGCACGTCGCGCTTGACGTGGACGATGCAGCGCTGCCACGTCGCCTCGGGGTAGACCTCCCGGATCGCCCTGACGAGCCCGTCGTGGGCGTCGGAGGTGACGAGGCGCACGTTGCGCACGCCGCGTCCCTCGAGGTCCTGCAGGAAGCCGCGCCAGGAGGCGTAGCTCTCGGCGTTCGCGCACGCGAGGCCCACGAA
>ERZ773009.27-NODE-27-length-98025-cov-10.727794_pt1 | contig 98025 bp, 72 predicted proteins | sample MGYA00580663_ERZ773009 | MGnify/ENA primary metagenome ERZ773009 (study PRJEB29015, sample SAMEA2737969) | human oral metagenome | biome: human oral; feature: human-associated habitat; material: dental | place: China | collected 2026 ... | reverse complement strand
CGCCTAGGGCTCGTGGTGTCATGAGTATATCCAAGGTCGTGAAGCGGGAGGTAAGTGGAGCATAGCCCGAGATCGGCAGAAGCCTTCGGCGGGAGATGGTGACTCCCTCGATAGACCGCTGCGCCTCAAAGAGGATGATCCGATAGATCTGGGATGAAGGGCGAAGGAGCATTACCTTCGACTGATAGCCTTCGGCAAGGAAGACCAGCGAGATACGCTCTATACTATCGGGGAGAGTGAGTAGGAATTCCCCACCCTTCCCCGTCTCAGTAAGCTGTCGTCCTGTAGCTTGGTCGAGAATCTGCACCTTCGAGAGTGGATCATCGGAGCTGTTGGTGATTCGACCTCGGAGCTCTCGTGCATCCTGAGCTTGTAGGGACAAGGTGCTCCCCAAGAGGAGGAACAAGATACTTAGAATAAGGGAACGAGGCATGTCTGCGAAGGTGTTACGAGCTTCTGCCCGCTGGTGTTACTTGATCTTGATCCTCATCTCGGTATCCTCATTGAGGGTGAAGGAAGCTGGCTTGTAGCGGGGAGGCCCCATCTTAGGTCGCGCATCACGGCTGAAGCCACAGGGTTCAGTCGGCAGACGGAAGAAGTTGCGATCCACCTTCCCATTGCTATTCAGATCCTGATAGATGACGACAGCATAGGTACCAGACTCCAGCTCGAGGACAACACGCTTCGTCAAGGCATCGGCAGGAGTAGTCAGCATCTTGACAGGCTTCTTGAGGTAGTCCTCCGCAGAGTCATATACGGAGATAAGGAGGTTGCCTTTCTTCTCCTTCATACCCACGACATCGAGCGTCAATCGATGGGACTGAGCGCAGAGTGCAGTGACCGAGAAGAAGATTGTAAAGAGCAGCGCGATATAAGTTCGGTTCATAGAGGATGCTTTAAGGAGAAGTCAGCCCTCATAAAATCAAAATGATAGAGAGCTTATCACATATCCAAAGGTAAAGAAAAACCACTGCACGTAATCTCCTTCTTTAAGAGCAGTGGAGTGAAGCTATAGAGGTCAGATATACAGTAGTATTCGGTTGCCATCCGAGCAGTAGCTGTTCCGTGTACAAACCAATAAGGTATCGCACGCCCAGCGCCCCGATATACCTCGCCGAAGTGATACACAAGCCCTTCGCTTTATCGCGAATATTCCTCTTAGCCAGCGGAGGAAAAGTGTCATTCTCATGAAGGAAAAGTGCCTTCCCGTAGTGGTATTCTTCTATCTACGCACGTAGTCTTAAAGACCAGGCACGTCAATCCAAATACCCACGTACATAGATATTAGAGCCACGCACGTAGCCCACACTTTTCTCCCACTCGTCCACAACTTTTCTCCCTACGCGGAGCAACAACCCAATATAGGTTACTTCACAAAGCTATATAGGAATCAGTCCAAAGCTATATAGCTTTCTTCACCATCCTATATAGCTCTACACACGTACTCATATAGGTCAGTCTGTCGACCAATATAGGTTCACATCCCCCTCCTATATCACTTCGCATTATCACGCGCTATCTCCCAATAAGCGCCCCCCATACATTACGGGACAGGGAGCCTATATACTCAGGCTATCCACTCCAGCGGTCTACACTCGTGTAGGCCGTTTGCTTTATCAGAAAAGAGTTGGTAATTTTACCGCAAACCCAGTGCTATTGCAGAGCTGGTGGCACTATGGGTCTAACAATTAATCTATTCGAACGCATATGATCGAACGTATCGGCACCAATGCTGGCCTCGTATGGAATGCCCTTAACAGCCTGGGCAAGATGGACATTAAGGCTCTTCGTAAAGCAACCAAGCTCCGCTCTGACAAGGAGCTCTTTGCAGCCATCGGTTGGCTCGCAAAGGAAGGGAAGCTCCTCTTTGATGAATCCGGTGAAGAATTGCTCGTTGAGCTCACCTACTAATGCTAGATGGGGAGCACCACTCCCCTACTCACACCTTCAAGCTATCCCTTCGCCCCGACGGAGGGATAGCTTTCTTTCATCCCTATAGCTCTTATTCCCGTGGGTACCCCAACCTCTGGCACAGCTCGAGCCTCCAACTTCGAGCTACTCCGCATCTTGGCTATGCTGCTCATCCTTGTGCTGCATGCCAACTTCCTCGCTTTCCGCTTCCCAACCAATGAAGCGATCCATTCGCAGCCACTCACATCTCTGGGCCAAGTATGGAGTGAAGCACTTGCCATCATCGGAGTCAATGTCTTCGTACTCATCTCGGGATACTTCGGGATCAAGGCGCGCGTCAAGGGGATCGTGAGCCTGCTCTTCCAAGCCTTCTTCTATACCGTCGGAGTGTACAGCACCCTCGTACTCCTCGGACTTGAGCCATTCAACCTATCGGAATTCGTGGGGAGCCTCATGCCCCTGAATCGAAAGTCTGAGTGGTTCCTCCCGACCTATCTGAGCCTCATGATCTTCTCCCCACTCCTCAATGCCCTCGCTCAGCGAACGAGCGAAGAGGAGCTAAGGCGCTACCTTCTCCTCTTCTTCTTAGTGGAGTTCGTCTTAGGCTTCATAAATGATCAGCTGGAGGTCAAGGATGGCTATTCACTCTTCGCCTTCGCTGGCATCTACCTCATCGGGCGCTATCTACGCCTCTACCCTCAGCACCTCGAGCGCTGGAGCGGACGGAGCTTCCTCCTTGGCTACTTGGGACTCACGTTTATGCAATCTCTCGCACTCTTCCTCTTTGCCTATGGGACGGGGCAGTCAATCGTAGCAAGCCCACTTGCCTACAAGTTCATGAGCTACGTCTCCCCGATCAACATCCTCGCTGCCATACTGCTCTTCCTCGCCTTCTCTCGGATCAAGGTACAGAGTGCCGCAGTAAACTGGATAGGCTCATCGACTCTCGCCGTCTACCTCATCCACTGCAATACACGGCTCATCGGGCGCTATACGGGTTTTGTTCGGGAGCTGAGCGAGCAGCACCCGACGGGACTTTTCATCGTATCAGTGGTGGGATTTATGTTGCTGGTCTTTGCGGGGAGCATCCTCATTGATAAGCTCCGCCTGCTGCTGTGGCGCTGGGTCATCTCGCCACTCTATGATGGGATCGCCCGCCTATGGGTACGTGCTGGGCTACCTATCTTTCAGTTCCCCGAGCTGAGGAACTAAGGCTTTTCCTTCTTCGTCACAGCCTCCACTTCGCCATCAGCAAAGCGCACCGAGATCTCTGCTCCCGCAGGGATCTCGCTACTACGTGTGACGATACGCCCGCCGAAAGAGACCAGGCTAAAGCCTCGACGCAGGATCTGATCGGGATGTGCCAAGCGGATCGCTTGCTCCTGACGTAGGAGATCAGCCTCCATACGCTCTCTCAAGCGTGACACATGTAGTGGCAGGGGAGAGAGTCGCTCACGAAGCGCCTGACGATACTGACGCAAAGCATAGGACGCTACTGTCGGAAGGCGGCGGAGTGCCAGCTCAAGACGATGCTCAGACCGCTGGAGATAATGACGAGCTGAGAGAGTGATCTGTGAGCGCTGTGTGAGAAGCTTACGCTCAGCCTGCTCCAAGCGACCACGTACCAAGAGCGGCAGGCGTGAGACCTGCGTATGGAGCCAATTACTTCGCCCCATGGATAAGGCTTGTAGCAAAGAGGGAAGTCGGCGCAGCTGCTCCCGCAGCTCTGCCAACTCGCTTGCCAATCCCTCGACTAAGAAGGTAGCCACTGCCGTCGGGGTCTTCAGCGTAGTATGGGCGATCAGGTCAAGCACCGAGACATCACGCTCGTGCCCGATGCCCGCAATGATAGGTAAGGGGAACTGTGCGGCTGCTTCGCACAAGGTGTAATCATCGAAAGCTCTTAGCTCACTCACGGCACCCCCACCTCTGATAATTACCACGGCATCAAAGTGCTCCTCCACCTCGGCGATACGCCCCAGTGCAGCGAGTATAGACGCTGTCGTATCATTCCCCTGCATCTGCGCTGTGAAGAGGGCCGTATAAAGCACTACTCCATAGGGATTCTCATGGAGCTGACGCATGAAGTCCCCATAGCCTGCTGCCGTGGGAGACGAGATGATAGCGATACGCTGTAGGGGGATGGGAAGATCAAGCTCTTTATTCATCGTGAAGAGCCCATTGCGCTTGAGACGCTGTATGGTCTCTAAGCGCAGACGAGCGATCTCACCGAGAGAATAATTGGGGTCGATATCGATGATATTCAAGCTCAGCCCATACTGCGGATGGAAGGCAATCCCGACAAGAGCCAAGATACTCATCCCCGAAGAGAGCTTTCCCACACCGCTTCGCTCGAAGTGCTGCTCGATCAGCGTATAGGTCGATGACCAGATAGTAGCACGCACCTTCGCCACGACATCCCCTTCCTCACCCTTCTCCAAGAGCTCCAAGTAGCCATGCCCTTGGCCACCAGCGCGACGCAGATCACTCACCTCTGCCCGCACCCAATAGCGGTCGGGGAAGGAGTGCTCTAAACAGCGTCTGACCGAACCCAAGAGCTCGGTCAGACTAAATGAACGGACAGTCGTGGCTTGCTGCACGGAGACCGCCTATTGGGGGATATGATCTGGGATATGGATGCTACGCTCAAAGCTTACATCCAGCGAGATCAAGGTCTCGGTAGCGACGACCCCTGGGATGCTCTGAATAATCCCGTTGAGGATGCGCATGAGGTCATTATTATCAATCGCATAGAGCTTGATGAGCATCGTATAAGGCCCAGTCGTAAAGTGGCACTCAACGATCTCGGGGATCTCACGCATTCGCTCAGCGACCTCCTTGTAGAGAGAGCCACGCTCCAGTCGCACCCCAACGTAGGTACACGTGTTGTAGCCTATCTTCTTGGGGTTCACATGATACTTTAGTGAGGTCAGGACCCCATTCTCAATCATACGGGTAAGACGCTGATTGACGGAGGAGCGCGAGCTATTCTCTCCTTCAGCTACGTCACGCAAGGGGACGCGAGCATTCGTAGTCAGTCGTCTAAGGATCTTCAGATCCAGCTCATTCAGTTTCTTCATACAAGGGTGGGTCGGCGTGCCACTAATTGCACTCCTTATGATACAAATGTAGTAAATATCCCATGATTAGTCGCCATATCGTGCTCTTATCATGGCAATTTACCTAGTTTCTCTCTCTGCAGACTGCCCAAGTTGGCGCAGAATAGGGAGGCACTTGAGCTGAGGGAAGGAGTGTAAGTGTAGGCGGTAATAGTCAAGGAGGTAATCAAGAATCACCCCGCGCTGCTGCCGGCTATAGGCAAAGCCGTGCATTGTGTCATAGCTCATCCGAAGGAAAAGCGGCAGATGCTGTGTCTCCTCCGGTGACAAGCAATAAGCTTCTCGATGTGGCAGGTAGCACTGCTCTTGCAGGCTGAAGCAATTCCCATCCCCCCGAGCCTCCTCATCAGGAAGATCTGGAGCGATACCGAAGTAAGGGAGGAGTGTCAGTAGGAAGCAGAGGTGGAAATTCGCAACACCGCGACTAAGCCCTTCCCATAGGACAAGCGATGAGGAGATATAGTCATAGAGCTCCTCATCGGGTGTCTGCGTCGTCGACAAGATACGATAGAGGAACTCACTCAGGAAGATCGCCTGAGCTCCCTTAGCAGGATCCGTATGGACTGCGTGTCGAGGATGCAAGCTATGCACCTCCTGAATACGCGCCAAATCACGCTGAGGACTAAGCGACAGCGTGGTCTCCACTTCTGCCAAAGGGCGCAAGTGCTCCCGCACAGCATTCTTTCGGCTGGAGGTCTCGGGGACAAGCGTACCGACGTAGCCTATCTCCCGACTATAGAGGTGTACGATGCTATAGCGGTCACTATAGCGAGTACGATGGAGCACAAGAGCAGGTGTAGTCGTATAACCCATCAGCAGTCTACTTAGGAAGTACCAATAAAGAAGAAGACGAGTCTATAGCGACGCCCCACGATGTGGGCAGTGCTATAGACTCGTCTTCGTGAGTGAGATTAGATGCTCATGCCTCAGGGACTGGCTTAGTCTACCTGGACAACGAGGATCTTTGAGTTACTCCAGAAGGCCTGAGCATTCTTGATGTAGAGGACAAGCTGCTTATCAGAGCCTGGAACGAGCTCATAAGAAGAAGCAGGATGTACCGTCAAGAGGCGAGCCTTACGGCTGAAGAGGGGGATCTGCGAGAGCTCGCGGAGGTCCGTCTTTGTGAAGTAGCTCATGTTAGCGTTCTCCGTGACGACGCGACCGCTCTTGATGAGGTTCATCTCCTTGAGGTCAGAGCTGGTGCCGACGCAGTAGCGGACGGTGTTCAGTTCCTTCTCCTGAGCAGCCAGAGCTTCGGCCTGCTGTGCCGTAGCGACATTCAGACGATCAACGTCCCCATTACGCTGAGTGAGCATAGAGTCCAGGACACCGATAGCGAGGTTCTTACGCTCAAGCTCTTCGGAGAGAGCGAGGACACGCTGCTTCTGGTTTTCGAGCTCCTTACGCAGAGCAGCGATCGTGCCGTGCAGGCGCTTGTTTTCCTTACCACTTGACTCCAGCTTCTTAGTCAGCTGGTCAAGAGCTTCACTGCTGGCACGGAGCTTATCGTTGATCAGGAGCATGTTGTCCTTGATACGATCACGCTCAGAGCGCTGGAGGTCGCCACTACGAGGATTGACATTGATCATCCCTTCGACGGAGGAGATCTCCTGGAAGTTCGTCAGGACACTGGCTACGAGGGAGTCTGTTTCATGGAGTTCGGCCTCATAGTTCTGGTTGATCAGGGCGAGTGAGTCATACTGCTGCTTGAGCGTCTGATATTCGCCAGAGTTCTTCCCGCAGGAAGCGAGAGTAAGCAGCATCGCTGCACCCAAGACAAGTCTCTTTGTCATACGTTTATTCGATTTACTTATTCCACTTCTTCGATCGCTTCATCTTGCGTCGATCCTCTTCGTCGGACGAGCTGTGGATGGGATCTATTATACTTTGTTTCTTATCACTTACAGTACCTTTACCCACTATGAGAACGAACTCTCCTCGGGGCTCATGCTCCGTGAAGTGCTGGATGACCTCTGCGAGGCTTCCACGGACCACTTCCTCATAGAGCTTAGAGATCTCTCGGACTGCAGCGACCTTAGTCTCTGCTCCCATGTGTTCGGAGAGTTGCTCTAATGTCTTAACGATTCTATGCGGAGATTCGTACAGTATGGTAGTATAGTCTGAAGATGCTATAGCCTGCAGTTTCGTCTGTCTTCCCTTCTTCACAGGGAGGAACCCCTCAAAAACGAAGCGATCAGAAGGTAGCCCCGAGATAACCAAGGCTGGGACGAAGGCGGTTGCTCCAGGAAGACACTCCACTTCGATACCTCGCTCAATACAAGCATGCACCAAGAGATACCCAGGATCCGAGATAGCTGGTGTACCAGCATCTGTGATCAAAGCCACCTCACCCTCTTGCTCGATACGCTCACACAGGCGCTCGAGGGCCTGATGCTCATTGTACTTATGGTAGCTCTGCATCGGGCACTTGATATCGTAGTGCTGCAGAAGTAGCCCTGAGGTACGTGTGTCTTCGGCCAAGATGAGCGAGACTCTCTTTAGTACATTGAGAGCCCGCAGGGTGATATCCTCAAGGTTTCCGATCGGGGTCGGTACGAGTATGAGCTTTGGCATCGTGGAGGCTAATGCTTTTTCTTCTTAGCGATGAGCTCAGTGAACAGCTTTGTCCAGCGCTGCATGACGGACTCTTGCGAGAAGAGTGAGGAGCGATCCTTAGCCATCCTCCCCATCTTCTTACGAAGCTCATCATCTTGAATTAAACGAATTATCCCTTCAGCAAGCTTCTTATAGTCCTGCTTTTCTTCTATGAGGATACCGGTCTCACCATCAACAATGAGGTCACGCGGTCCACACTCGCAGGCATAAGAAACGATGGGCAAGCCACAGGCCATTGCCTCTAGCAAGAACATGGGCATACCTTCATGCCGCGAGCTAAGAGCACAAATGGAAGCATCCATATATTCCTTCTCCATATCACGAGACTCATAATGGACGACCGAATCAGTAAGCCCTAAAGACTCAATAAAAGGATCTAATAGATCTAAGCCTTGGCCACAAATCTTCAGCTGCCAATTGGGGCAAACCCGATGTACGATATCCCAAGCTTGGAGCAAGTTCTCAAAGTTTTTCTGCTCTCCATATCGACCAACAGCTATGACCTTAGGGACCTCTAAACTAGCTACAGTCTGGGGCTCAAACGTATTCCCGTTAGGCACACTGACAGTCCCGAGCACATCCCAATTAGGGACATCCTCTTGTGTCAGCACGACAAACTGATCAAAGCACCGGATAAAGCGAAGATCCAGCCAATTATGCAGCTTACCAAGGAGGCCCTTCCGAGAGAAAAGCCAGGTATAGCGGGCTCCATGTGCCTCCAAGACTTTCACACTACCATCCTTAATGAAGGGAAGGAAGTAAACCTCTTTACCATACATCGAGACTACAACGTCTGGTCGTATCTCTGTCAAGGTGCGCTTCAATAAGAGGTAGTGACGAACGAAGAATCGGCTGAGTCTCCGAGCTTTTTGGAGCAGATTCAGCTGATCTGCCCCCATATATCCGATGGCAAAGTCTAAAGTCTTTACCCGTAGATCTATCTCATAATAATGAGGCTTGCCTATCTGGTCTGCTGTCAGTATGTACACCTCATGCCCACGCTCCGCCCAGTAATTAACCTTATTGGCCAATACTCTTGTTTGTCCCCCAGGATACCAAGTATTGTTAAGTAAGTAGACTATCTTCATAGCTATGAGGCACTAAGTTCATTAAATAGCGAGAGCCACTGAGGCATGATGATGTCAAGGTCATAGCGATGCGAAGCCACCTCTGCGGCTTGTCCCATATGACGACGCAGTTCTTCATCACGCATTAGAGTTCGAAGACGCTCTGCAAAAGTCTCCTGATCATAGTGAGGTACCAAGAATCCATCCTTACCATCAGTAATTATATCTCGAGGACCACTAGGGCACATATAGGAGACCGCGGGCAGACCAACTGACTGAGCTTCGAGGAGGACCATCGGGAGTCCTTCATAATGTGAGGTCATCAGATAGACCGAGGAGGAGGCATAAGCCGTCTCCATATCGCTCACAGCTCCCTCAAAGGAGACTTGAGTGGCAATCCCCAACTCTTTTGCCTGACGCTTTAAGCCATCAAGCATCCAGCCACTACCATATAGATGCAGTTGCCATTCGGGGAAGTCAGGTGCGACATGTGACCAGATCTGAAGGAGCTCAGGAAAATTCTTCTGATACTCCATACGCCCCACAGCGATGAGATGCTTAGCTGACACATCGGCTCGCTTTTGGGGAGAGAAAGGAAGAGCATTGGGAATAACACTCAGGTTAGAAAAGCCCTTCCAAAGAGGCTTTTCTTCATGAGTAAGGATAACGAAGCGATCATAGCAAGCAGCGACGCGCTCCTGCTGGGCTACACGAAGCCGCCCAATGAAGCGCCTCAACTTACTCCCCGCAGGATGCATAAGCTCTGCTGTAGCCTTGGCTGAATGTAACTCAAGGATCTTTCGACTGCCATCCTTCAGGTCGGGGAGGAAGTTAGCTTCCTGACGCCAGACAGAGACGGTGATATCAGCATGTAATCGCTTGAGCTCAGCCTCCAAGCGAGCCTTATGCTGGGAGCGTAACTGATACGTCTTCCAGTAGCGCTTCCAAGGGGAGAGCTCATCAAACTGATCATAATTCAGGCCTAGATCAACTCGCTCTACACGCTCATCAATAGGGAAGAAATCAGGACGACCAGCCTGATCCGTAGTGATGATACAAGCTTCATAGCCATGGTTCACAAGGTAGTTCACCTTATTGGCGATGACTCGCTCGATCCCTCCAGACTTAAACATCGCAGAGATACAGTAGACGATCCTCATTGGCTTATGCTTTTAATACGTTGATGCACAAAGTTAGCTCTTTCCCTGCACTACCCTACTGCACTTCTATTTATTCATTCGCTTGATGAGGCTGTAGGCCTTGTAGAGCCCCAGCTCACCGGCACGACTTAGGTCACGGGTACCTTCCTTGACCTTCCCTTCAGAGTAGTAGAGAAGGCCGCGATTGAAATAACTTTCAGCAAAGAGCGGGTTGAGCTCAATCGCCTTGGTATAGTCTTGCTTTGCTCGCTCTACATCCCCCGTCTTAGCATATAGGTTCGCCCGATTATAGTAGGCAAAGGCGAATGTCGGAGCCTGAGTGATGACCTGATTAAGGTCAGTCAAGGGGGAGTATTCGACGACTCTCGTTGGGGGAGGTGCAGGGAGGGGGAGCTCTGCTGGTACCGTAGCCTTATCCCCCGTAGCTGCAGCTCGTACTTGAAGTGTAGAAGGAGCCGACTGCTCGACAGGGCGCCCACGCTCAGCCTCACTCCGACGAAGTGACGCAATGGAGCGAGCATAGTAAGCCAGGGTAAATGATGGGTCACGCTCTATAGCCTCGGTAAGAGCTGATATCGCAGCACCGAGATCCTGCAGGAGGAGATGGTCAATACCCTTAAGGAAGGAGAGCTGCGCAGTCTTCTCGGTCTGAGTATTCAGCTGGCTGAGATGCTTCTGCACCTCTTCGACCTCTCCCATACTCAGGCTACTCCCCTGCTCACGGAGCACAAGACGGAGCGCACGCTTATCCTGATGCAAGCGCTGCGTATTGAGGCGATCCAAGAGTGGAGCAAAGTAGACCTGTCCTTGGTTCCCATCCTTATCTATCTCAGTGAAGTATGAGAGCGTCAGATCACGACGAGGCGTCATCTGCGTCTCCTGATCCTGGATACGGCCTCGGATCTGACTGGTATATCTGGGCTTGTCCTTGACGGGCTCTGGAGCTGTCTCGACGAGCATATTGTACTTCTCGATCGCTTCATCCTCTCGGCTACGCGTCTCCTTCCCATCCTTAGTGGGGCGAGAAGCGGAGGCGGCACGATTGCGATAGCTCTTGCTATTCTGTAGGTCAAAGAGATGAAGCTCATCACGTGTAGCTCCCTTGACATCACCCATCTTACGACGGACCTCCGCACGCGCTATGAAGCCTTCAGCAAAGATAGGATAGCGCTTGAGGACGATATTGAGATCCTCCAGAGAGGAGCGAAGGTTCCCCAAGCGAAGATGTAGCAGGGCACGGTTGTAGCGCGCGATGTAGTGGTCTGGCTCGAGCTGCAGGAGCTTATCCCAGTCCTGAATAGCCAAGCTATACTCCCCTACCTGCGTACGCAGTAGCGCACGATTGTTGAGAGCAGCACGGTCATTCGGCTCAAGGCGTAGTCCCTCAGAGTAGTCGATCATGGCACCTCGCAGGTCATTGAGGTGATAGCGCATGATCGCTCTATTGACATAGAGGTTCGCATCACCTGCATCTTGAGCCAACACCCGATCCAGTGCACGGATACTCGTCTTATAGTCCTTGCGCTCGGCTGCTATCTGGGCACGGAGGAGGTGAGCTGGTAGGTAGGTCGAGTCCTTCGCCAGCAGGTAGTCCACCTGCCGTGTAGCGCTAACTGTATCCTTTCGCTCCAGGGCTGACTGTGCTAAGATGCGATAAGCATCCTTATTCTTCGGATCGATCTCCAGCAGGCGCTGGGCAGCACTATCGGCCGCTGCGTACCGCTTATCCTGCAGTAGGGCTATGGACAAGTTGTATTGAAGTCCCACATCTCGCGGGGAGAGCTCGAGTCCTTGACGGAAGTCCTCGACTGCAGGCGTATACTCCTTCTGCGAGAAGCGAGCGATACCACGCAGGAGGTAGGCACGAGGGAAGATCGGGTTACGCTCAAGAGCCAGCGAAGCATCAGCCTCAGCTCCTGCATAGTCATCGAGGTTGATCTTCGCCACAGCCCTATAGAAGTAGGGCTCAGCCATCCAGGGGCGCAAGCCGATGATCTGGTTGAAATACCCCATCGAGACGATATAGTCATTGAAGTAGATCGCATTGCGTCCGATCGAAAGCGCCTGCTCGACATCGATCTGCGCACGGAGCGTAGAGGCGGATAGGAGGAGGCCAAGGGCCGCAAGTGTGTACTTCTTCATATATCGGCTATCTCGTAGTGTGGGAGTGAAGGCTGAGGCACGAGGAGCCCACAGCCTAAGGATTACTTACGCTTCTGTGGAGCGGTGACGACACGATAGTGTGCCGACACCTTACCCTTCTGCATATTGGCAAGCTTGCCCTTGATGAGCTGCTTGCGGATGGTCGCGATCTTATCAATGAAGAGGACGCCCTCGATGTGGTCATACTCGTGCTGGATCACGCGAGCAGCAAAGCCCGTGTACGTCTCACGATGGGGCTGGAAGTCGGCATCCAGATACTCAATGGTGATCGTCGCTGGGCGCGTGACCTTCTCATTGATGCCAGGGATGCTGAGGCAACCCTCATTCTCGGCGAGGGTATCTTCACTGCTCTCGACGATGCGAGCATTGATGAAGGTCTGCTTGAGCCCCTTGCACTCGGGGAACGTCTCTGCCATAGGATCGGCATCGATGACGAAGAGGCGGATGGCACGCCCGATCTGAGGGGCAGCCAAGCCGATACCATCAGAGAAATACATGGTCTCCCACATGTCTTCAATGAGGGTACTCAGGCCTTCGTAGTCGTCGGTAATATCCTGCCCGACCTCACGCAGGACGGGGTGTCCATATATATATATAGGTAGCTTCATCGTAGGGATGATTAGGTGATACTATTTGAATGGTAGGTGGATTGCCCCGAGACCATCACGGCTCTCAAGGTAGCTCTGCAGGATAATGACAGCGCTGACCTCGTCGACGAGCCCTTTATCCTGCTCACGGCGCTTCTTGCCAATCCCCGCTTCACGTATAGCACGCTGTGCCAGAGTCGAGGTGAAGCGCTCATCTTGATACTCGATAGGGACAGAGGGCAAGGCCTTACGGAGCTTCTCTACAAAGGGGCGGATATACTTCATCGAGGCAGACTCCTCATTATTCATCTGTCGGGGATAGCCGATGATGATACGCTCCACAGACTCACGCTGTACGTAGTCTGTGACGAAGGCGAGGAGCTGATGCGTCGGGTATGTCCCGAGCCCCCCCGGGGTGATCTGGAGGGGATCAGTGACTGCGACACCGCAGCGCTTCTGTCCGTAGTCGATAGCGAGTATTCGTCCCATAGTTTGGGGCAAAGATACGGAAAACTGCCTGCTCTCTGCCTCTCGCGCTCGCCACCACCCTAAAGCAAACTGGCTCCCTATCCTCGTGTTGGATAGGGAGCCAGCGAGTATATCAGCCTAAGCAAGATTACTGGATAGGCTTCTTAGAGAAGAGGCGGATATAAGCCTTCAGCTTGCTTTGGTCTGCGGCGGAGTAAGCTTCACCCTTTGCATTAGCGACAGAGCCTGCGCCCTGCGGACCACGATTAACAGAGATACTCTCACCATAGAAGTAGAGCCAACTTGGTGTAGATCCTGCACCATGGATCCAATAGAAGAGAGAGTTACTTGAGCCAGTCGATCGCTATCATCCTGGCTACAAGAAGCGAGGAGAGTGCCGAAGAGACCAGCAAATAAGAGAACTTTTTCAAGATACAATCAGGGATAAATTTGATTCTAATTCAGACATAGTATAGTACTGAGTTGTGGGAGTGGAGACTGGTACTCAATTCATACCTAACGCCACTTACAGCCCCATGCGGGCATAGAGTAGTAGCAGTTTTCGAGCCCAAAGACTCAAAGCACAAAAACCCAATTTGTATGCAAAGACACTATGACCCAAAACACACTCCAATAGACAGCAACCATTAAGTTATAGACACAACGCGTTAAATACCATTAAAACAAGCAGCATTCTTGTGAAGGAAAAAGCAGCTTCCCGTAGTGGTGCTTCCTCATCCATGCACGTAGTCGTAAAGACCAGGTACGAAAGTCTCAAAGTCCACATACGTGGATCTAAGGACCACGTACGTAGACGAAGCTTATGAGCCATTCGTCCGCTACTTTTACTCGTACTCGTACTCGTAGGAAGGCTTTCCACGACTGTCTCCAGCTTTTCCTTCGCAGGAACGAACCACCACTAAGTAGTACTACAGTGCAACATTCATTATATAAAACACTGTAGGATAGCCTCTTCGTATAGCAAATCACATCGGTCTAACACCGAACGATAGGAATACCCATTATCCGAAAGCCGTAGAGGGCAGCTCCGCTCTCGGGGGAAAGACGTATCTTTGTGGAAGAGAAAAAGTTTTGCCACGAGCGACATGTCTAAGCAATATACTATCCCAGAGATCCTCAGCGCTGAGATCGAAGCGCTGCGTACCATTCCGCAAGACAATGACTACGAAGCAGCTATCCGCCTGATCCTGGAGCACGTGCATCAGGGTGGCGGTCGCCTCATCACCTCGGGTATGGGGAAGGCTGGACAGATCGCTCACAACATCGCGACGACCTTCAGCTCTACGGGGACGCCCGCTTACTTCCTCCATCCGAGTGAAGCACAGCATGGCGACCTCGGGATGGTCTGTGAGAGTGATGTGATGCTCTTGATCAGCAATTCAGGCAAGACACGCGAGGTACTGGAGCTTGTCGCCCTCACACGGCGCATGTATCCCCGCCTACCCTTCATCCTCATCACGGGTAATAGCGAGAGTCCACTCTCTCAGCTCGTCGATGTCACCCTCTCCACAGGCAACCCTGCAGAGGTATGCCCTCTGGGGCTGACGCCTACGACGAGTACGACCGTGATGACGGTGCTCGGTGACCTCTTGGTAGTGAGCGTAATGCAGCGCATCGGCTTCACCTACCACGACTACTCACTACGCCACCATGGTGGCTACCTCGGGGACAAGAGCCGCGAGCTCGTCTCTCCCGAGACAGAGAAGAAGTAGTCTCCACCGCAGGGCGCCCACGCACAGCTCGGGAGAGCTGGACGCATTCCGATGGGCCTCTGCACTCTATTTTATGATTTATGTATGCACTCATCGAGGTCAGGCTGATGGACTTCACCGTAGAGCATACGTCCACAATCCCTCTACCCCTCACGGGGCGGACGGATGCTTACTTATCAGTTACATTAGATGACATTCGAAGAATTAGGGGTAAGTGCCCCTATCTGCCAAGCCGTTCGTGAGCTTGGCTATGAACAGCCCATGCCTGTGCAAGAGGCTGTGATCCCTTACCTCTTAGGTGCCCCCATTGACCTCATCGCCCTGGCCCAGACGGGGACGGGGAAGACGGCAGCCTTTGGCCTACCCCTCCTGCAGAACGTAGAGCGAAGCCTTCAGGCTCAGCCCAACGATGGCGTCGCTACACCACGTGCCCTCGTCCTCTGCCCTACCCGCGAGCTCTGTCTGCAGATCGCTGACGACCTCACGGCCTATAGCAAGTACCTCCCCTCGGTACGCATCCTCCCCGTCTACGGAGGCTCCTCTATCGAGGCACAGATCCGCACGCTTCGCCGTGGCGTAGAGGTCATCGTCGCCACCCCTGGTCGTCTCATCGACCTCATGGAGCGTGGTGCAGCCAGCCTCGATAGCATCGAGACAGTCGTCCTGGACGAAGCCGATGAGATGTTGACGATGGGCTTCTCTGAGAGCCTCCAGACGATCCTCGCCGAAGTACCTAAGGAGCGTCACCTCCTGCTCTTCTCCGCCACGATGCCTCGTGAGATCAGCTCTATCGCTGCCTCCTACATGCACCAGCCCAAGGAGATCATCGTCGGGACGAAGAACGAGGGGAACAAGAACATCCGCCACTACTACTACGTCGTATCGGCACGCCACAAGTACCTTGCACTGAAGCGTATCGCCGACTACTACCCCGATATCTATGGCATCATCTTCTGCCGCACACGTCGTGAGACTCAGGAGATCGCTGACCAGCTCATCCGTGATGGGTACAATGCTGATGCCCTACACGGCGAGCTCTCGCAGGCCCAGCGTGACTACGTGATGCAGAAGTTCCGCATCCGCAATCTTCAGCTCCTCGTCGCTACCGACGTAGCAGCTCGCGGGCTGGACGTGAACGACCTCACGCACGTCATCCACTACGGCCTGCCCGATGACATCGAGAGCTACACCCACCGCAGTGGCCGTACGGCACGTGCCGGTAAGATGGGTATCTCCATCGCTATCTGTCACAGCCGTGAGCGTGGCCGCCTGCGTGACATCGAGCGCATCTCACATGCCACGATCGAGCGCAAGCACCTCCCCACGGGTCAGGCTATCTGCGAAAAGCAGCTCTTCCATCTGGCTGACCGCATCGAGCGTGTTGAGCTCACCGAGGATACGACGCTCGACACCGTGCTCCCTGAGCTGGTCCGTAAGCTCGACTGGATCGACCGCGAGGAGCTTGTGCGCCGACTGATGCTCCTCGAGCATCGTCGCCTGCTCGACTACTACGAGAGTGAAGAGACAATCGAGGAGGCTGATGACAAGGGCCGCCTCTCGGGCGAAGCCAAGGAAGGTAAGAAGCGTGACAAGCGCAATGCCGTAGCCGAGGAAGGGATGAAGCGCCTCTTCATCAACTTCGGCAAGCTCGACCGCATGTTCCCCAATAAGCTCATTGAGCTGATCAACAAGTGCGTCCCAGGGCGCGTGAAGATCGGTAAGATCGACCTGCTTCCACGCTTTGCCTTCTTCGAGGTAGAGGAAGCTGATGCTCAGGAGGTCATCCGCTCGATGAGTAGCTACGAGGTCGATGGTCGCCGCATCGCCGTCGACTATGCCGATGCCATGGGCAGTGGTGATGGCAAGAAGGAACGCCGCAACCGTCGCAATCCAGACTTTGCCCCCGAGCGCAAGTCCTACCGTAAGGGCAGTAAGAGTAGCGAGGGTGCCTTCGACAAGTACAAGGGTGGCAAGTCCTCGAAGGGTGGTAAGAAGAAAAACCGCTGGTAAGCGGTGTATATCATCTATAGTCCTTCTCTCCGTTATAGTTACATCATGGTAGAGGGTATTCTACCGCTGTATATTTAATACATACGTACGAATTATGAAGAAGATGATCATCGCAGCCGTTGCGCTGCTCGCCAGCACCTTCGCAGTGCAAGCTCAGGGAGTCCATCCCCGTCTCGAAGTCGCGGGGAACTTCTCCACGAATATCGCAAAGGACGCTAGTGGCTACTCTGTCAAGGACTACAAGACTCGTCCAGGCTTCCGCGTCGCTGGGGCTGTCGAAGTCGGTCTCCTTGGCCCGATCTATATCGCTCCAGGTCTTGCCTTCCAGCAGAATGGGAGTAAGTATGGAGACCAGACAACCACACTGAACTACCTGAGCGTACCCGTCAACCTCGGTCTGCGCCTTGGCCTCGGTGGGCTTGCAGTATCTATCGAAGGGGGACCATCGTTCTCCTACGGTGTCTCCTCCAGCTCGACTGCTAAGGATGTTCTCCTGGACTTCCAGAATGGTGGTCTCAAGCGCTTCGAAACGGGCGTCAATGCTTCGGTAGCTATTCACCTCAGCAGCCTATACTTCCGCCTCGGCTCGGACATCGGTCTGACAAACATCTACAAGCAGAAGGCCAGTGAAGAGAGCCTCAAGAACGCTTCCTTCTACCTCGGTGTCGGTCTGCGCTTCTAAGAAGCACCCTATCCTCTATTAGAGAGTGCAGGCCCTCTCGCCTCCTTCATCGGGGCGGGAGGGCCTGCACTCTTATCTCCTCCTATTATATAATGTATAGGAGTGAACCGCATGAGTTGCATCCGGTTTATATGATATATGAATACAAGCTCCTCCCGCCCCAAGAAGGGTGATCGCATTGACTTCATCCTCCAGCTGTGGTTCTTCGTACTGGCCATCGGCTCTATCGTTGCTTTCTTTGCCTGCCGTAGCACCTATCCCCTACTCTTCCAGAGCCTCGGGATGGCAGCTATCGTCATACGCGTCATCTACTACGTGAAGCTCCTCCTGCTCTCACGGCGTGACGACAAGCGAAAGTAAGTAACCCCACGAAGCCGCCCCCAGCCTATATTATCTACCTTTACTCACATGCATAAGACTGCTATGGAGCGCCCGTACAAGGCGCTCTTCATTGATATTGACAATACGCTTCTGACCTTCCGTCCCTCAGCTGAGATAGCTTTTCGGAAGACCTTCGAAGCTATGGGCGTGACCTACGAGCCCAGCTACTACGAAGTCTATTATTGGATCGGCGATGTACTCTGGACGCAGCAGCAGCGCCAGCAGATCACCGTACAGGAGATCCACAACACGATCTTCCACCGCCTTTTAGCTGCACTCGCCATTGACGCGGATGCCGATGCCTTCGGGAAGTTCTTCCATCAGCAGCTCCACGAAGAAGCCATCCTGGAGCCAGAAGCTGCTGAAGCACTCAGCTACCTCAGTGAGCGCTATAAGCTCTATGTAGCCTCCAATGGCATGCTCGACATGCAGCGCTCACGCCTGCAGGTCGCAGGGATCCTACATTACTTCTCCGACCTCTTTGTCTCGGATGATATCGGAGCAGAGAAGCCCTCCGAGGCCTTCTTTGAGGAAGCCATGCGCCGAAGTGGCGCAGCCCCCAACGAAGTCCTCTTCATCGGAGACAGCCTTCAGGCCGATATGACGGGCGCCCTTCACAGTGGCATCGACCGCTGCTGGTACAATAGCCACGCAGCTCCAGTACCAGAGAGCCTTCCCTTAAACTATGTCATCCAGCACCTGAGCGAAGTGAAGACCTTCCTATAAGCCCATCCTTCCATCGCCGTACACATCGTCATAGCACTAAGAAAGAAGTCAAAGCCTATGGCAAGGCTTGTCGCCTTCCCCATTCGGCCTTTTGCCTATCCTCTAAAGCAACTTCCCCCGACGGATCTACGGATCCGTCGGGGGACGTTGCTTTATTACGCTACGAAATCATCCCTCTAGCAGCTCACAAAGGAGTCTAAAGAATTCGTATCTTTGCGCTAGTAATGCCACTATGCAAGCGTGATTTCACGCACTCTTGATGGTGGTATTGGTATCCAAATGGCTCAGTAGCTTAGTTGAATAGAGCGTCAGATTCCGGTTCTGAAGGTCGAGGGTTTGAGTCCCTCCTGGGTCACACGGTCGAAGCCCCATCCCAAGCAGTCTCTCTAGAGGCTCTCCGGGATGGGGCTTCGCTGTATATCGGGGCTCGGGCGGTATTCGGAGTTATTTGTATATTTGGGGGCTAAAAGCGCTGCATTGACATATACTCTAGCCAATAAACTCAAGAACTGATGCATTCGAATCAAGCTGGCCTCTCGCCAGAAGCCTTCCAAGGGAACGTCGAAGGCCAACCTGTCCAACTCTATACCCTAACGAATAAGTTCGGAGCAGAAGCACACTTCATCAACCAGGGTGCTAAGCTCGTGTCCCTCGTCGTACCCAGCCGTACGGGACTGGTGGACGTGGTCCTCGGGCACGACAGCCTTCAAGAATATATCGATAGTGAAGAGGCTTACTTCGGAGCGATCTGCGGGCGCTATGCTAACCGCATTGCTCTGGGGAAGTTCGCCCTCGACGGAGTCACCTACGAGCTACCTATCAATAATGGTCCCAATAGCCTGCACGGAGGCCTTTGTGGCTTCAATGCCGTGATCTGGAGAGGGGAGCAAACGAAGGCGAACCAAGTCACCTTTCGCTACGTCTCTCCCGACGGCGAAGAAGGCTACCCAGGCGAGCTATCGGTCGAAGTCGTCTACACGCTCACGGATGAGCATGAACTGACGATCGAGTACACCGCTTCGACGACGAAGCCCACGGTGCTCAACCTCACCAACCACGCTTACTTCAATCTCTCGGGCGAAGGTGACCCCTCGGTACACGACCATACCCTCGTGATCGACGCTAAGGAATATCTACCCACCGATGAGACGGCTATCCCCTATGGAGCTCCCGCTCCCGTTGAGGGTACGCCTATGGACTTCACTACGCCTCATACCATCGGGGAGCGGGTGGATGCCGACTTCGACCAGCTACGCTGGGCACGAGGCTACGACCATACCTATATATTAGACAAAGCGCTGGGTAAGCTCGGCCGTGCAGCCCGCTGCTCTTCACCTAAGACCGGCATCGTCATGGAGGTCTATACCGACCAGCCAGGCGTGCAGCTCTATACCGGCAACTGGATGAGTGGCAACCTTCGTGGTAAGCACGACCATCGCTATCCTGCTCGTGCTGCCCTCTGTCTCGAGACCCAGCACTATCCCGACAGCCCCAACAAGCCCGAGTATCCGACCACGCGCCTCAATCCTGGCGAAGTCTTCCGCTCGGTGACTGCCTTCCGCTTCACGGTAGAAGGCTAAAGCAACGCTAACTAACAGAATCCATTCACATAAACAGTAAGTAATGACACAACAGAAACAGACGCAGAGCTATCTGGTGCCGTTCATCATCATGGTGGTGCTCATGGCCCTGGTGGGACTGATCACGAACCTGAACGGGCAGTTCCAGGCACCTATGCAGGCCGCCTTCCTACAGAAATCAGGCTCACTGACCAATGCGCTCACGACGCTGATCACCTTTGCCTTCTTCAGTGGCTACCTAGCGATGGGTATCCCTAGTGCTAAGTGCATCGAGAAGAAGGGCTACAAGAAGACCCTCATCATCGGGCTCTTCGGTCTGATCGCTGCCTTCGGTCTGTATGAGCTCTCAGCTTATATCTTCGAGGCAGTAGACCTGGAGAAGTTCCAAGCTGAAGTGGCAGATCCTAATGCGGTCATCATCCCTGTAGCTTACTATGTCTTCCTGCTAGCAGGCTTCGTCGCAGGCTCGGCTATGACCTTCCTTCAGGCAGTGCTCAATCCCTACATCGTCGCTTGTGACGTGAAGGGTACGACAGGGGTCACGCGCCAGTCGATCGCAGGTACGGCTAACTCTACGATGGCTACGATCGCTCCTATGCTCGTCGCATCGGTGATCTTTGCAGGTAAGAGTGGTCTGGACATCGCCCTTAGCTCGCTCTACATCCCCTTCCTCGTGCTCATCGTCCTCGTCGGTGGTCTCATCGTCGCTCTGATGAACATACACCTTCCCTCGATCGCTAGTGCAGAGAAGAAGGAAGGCGAAGTGCTGGAGAAGAGCGTCTGGAGCTTCTCGCATCTGGCTCTCGGTGTCGTAGCTATCTTCATGTACGTCGGGGTAGAAGTCTGTATCGGGAACAATATCAACCTCTATGGTCAGAGCCTAGGCTTCAAGCCCGAGCAGGCAGCTCTGATGGCAACTATCTACTGGTCTCTGATGCTCGTCGGTCGTCTCTGTGGTAGCTTCCTCAGCAGTATCAGCGCTAGCAAGCAGCTCCTGATCACTTCGACGGGTGCAGGTGTCCTCGTCCTCGCTTCGATCGTGACGAACAATCCTTACTTCCTCGTCGGTGCAGGTCTCTTCCACTCCGTTATGTGGGGCGCTATCTTCTCACTGGCTATTGACAAGCTCGGTAAGTACACGTCCGCTGGCTCAGGTGCTCTGATGATGGGTATCTTCGGTGGTGCTATCCTTCCTTTCGCACAGGGTATCCTCGCCGATAGCCTCGGTAGCTGGCACTTTACCTGGGTCATCGTCCTCGTCGGTGAAGCCTACCTCCTCTACTACGCACTGGTAGGTCACAAGGTACGTCAGCTCCCTTAGTCTTCGGACTTCTTTATATCCTTCACAGTCCCCCTCTCGTACGACTATACGTCAGGGGGACTGCTATTCAAACAAATATCTTCAGACCTCAAATGAATACACAAGCTATCCGCGACAAGTTCGCAGCCCTCTACGGCGAAGCCGGTACCCTCTACACTTCGCCTGGTCGTATCAACCTCATCGGTGAGCACACCGACTACAATGGTGCCTTCGTCTTCCCCGGAGCCATCGACAAGGCTATGGTCGCAGAGATCCGCCCCAATGGTACGGACCGTGTCCGTGCCTTCGCCCTTGACCTCGACGAATCGGCAGAGTTCGGTCTCAAGGAAGAGGATGCGCCTAGCCAGTCTTGGGCACGCTACATCTTCGGTGTCTGCCGTGAGATCCAGAAGCGTGGTGGCAAGATCGCAGGCTTCGATACGGTCTTCGCTGGTGATGTGCCCCTTGGCGCAGGGATGTCTTCGTCGGCAGCGCTGGAGAGCACCTTTGCCTTTGCCCTCGATGACCTCTTCTCCCTCGGTCTCTCCAAGTGGGACATGGCTAAGATCGGTCAGGCTACGGAGCACAACTACTGCGGTGTAAAGTGTGGGATCATGGACCAGTTCGCCTCGGTCTTCGGTAAGGCAGGTAAGCTCCTTCGCCTCGACTGCAAGAGCTTCGAATACGAAGAGCATCCCTTTGATCCTAAGGGCTACCGTCTGCTCCTCGTCGACAGCTGTGTCAAGCACGAACTCGCTAGCTCTGCCTACAACAAGCGTCGTGAGAGCTGTGAGCGTGTCGTCGCTACCCTCGCTAAGCGCTATCCAGAGATCAAGTTCCTACGTGATGCTTCCTTTGCTCAGCTCGAAGAGGTGAAGAGCGAAGTCAGCGAAGAGGACTACAAGCGTGCGGCCTACGTCATCGGCGAAGTAGAGCGTGTCCTCGCAGTATGCGAAGCCCTTGACAAGGGGGACTATGCTACCGTCGGTGAGAAGATGTACGAGACGCACCACGGCATGAGCAAGCTCTACGAAGTGAGCTGCGAAGAGCTCGACTTCCTCAATGACCTAGCTCGTGAGTTCGGTGTCACGGGTTCTCGTGTCATGGGTGGTGGCTTCGGAGGCTGTACGATCAACCTCCTCAAGGAAGAGCTTCACGATAGCTTCATCGCCGAAGTCAAGAAGCGCTACGAAGCGAAGTACGGCATCCAGCCCAAGTTCTACGACGTAGTCATCTCCGACGGTGCTCGTCGCCTCTAATGCGTAGCGCTCCGCTCGCCTTTAACCACGACACCCCGCAAGGGACTTGCCTTTTCGTTAGGCAGTCACCTTGCGGGGTGTCGTCGTTTTCTCTGTCGAAGGGGCTTAAGCTACCTCACTTCTTCCTTCGCTTCTTCCATTCCTCTAGGGTGAGCTTGGTGAAGTGCTCGGTGCGTACTTCGCCGAGTAGGGGCACGGGCTTCTGCTCTTCGGTGTGGCTGTACTTAAAGCCACACTTCTCTTGAGTTCGTTGGGATTTCACATTGCCCTCGTAATAGCCACACCATACGGCACTCATCGCTAAGTCTTCGAAGGCATAGCGAAGCAACTCATGGACAGCTTCGGGGATGAGACCTTGCCCCCAAAAGGGTTCGCCGATCCAGAAGCCTATCTCGCATTCGCCCTCTGCGATACTTGCGGTATGGATAGCGCTTCTTAAGGTCATGATACCGATGCTTCCGATAGCTTCGTTCGTCGCCTTGAGTACCACGGCGAAGGTCCCCGACTCGGAGAGTACGCTTCGGATGATCTCACGGCTCTCGTCTTCGCTCTGGTGCGGAGGCCAACCGGCGATAGGACCGACATTGGGGTTCTGTGCATACTTGAAGAGGGCAGGGGCATCGCTTTCCCGCCAAGGTCTCAAGAGAAGTCGTTCGGTCTGTAGTCTCATAATCATTCGTTGGAAGATAGTCGTAAGAGGGAATAGGCTCGCTATTCCCACCTCAGGACAAAGTTGCGGATAGGTGCCGAGCTGGGGATCTGCGAGCTATTGACGGTCTTCGTCTTCTCGTCCCACCAAGTAGCGGGGAGCTTTGACTTAGGGATAGAGAAGCTGGCACGCAGGTCATCTACCACGACGACGATATCCTTCTTGTCGGGCTCGATGCGCGTAATCGAATAGGCCTGCTTGATATCCCCAAAGGTAGAGGCTGTAGTGATGTCCTGCTCCGTATGGAAGAGTGGATTGAGGACGATCACACGATTTACTCGCTGCTTCATATCTGCACGCTTCTTCGGGCTGATGCTGAGGAGGGGCTCAAAGTAGCGTGTATAGATCGTATAGACGTCATACTTGTCATCGGCGAACTCTCCCTCCTCCTTCAGTTCAATCTGAGCAGCAGGCACACGCTTGAAGATATCCTCGAGCGTCATCTCGCTCGTGATATCCCCGATGCTATTCTTCGTTATCGTGGACCTGTAGTAGGTCTCGGGGATAGGCACTCGGCCATCGATGTACGCCACCCGAGAGAGGATCTCACTATCCTTCTTCGTGAAGACCGTGACGCCCAGCTGATCGTGGCTGGGTGCGATACACAGCATGACACCCTCGGAGGACTCACCCAGTGGAACGAAGATCGTATCACGGCGAAGCGTCCCCAGCTCGACCAGGTCGCTATGCTCCTTGCCCAGCAGCTGAGAGCCAGAGATGGAGATCAGGTATTTATCTCCTTCGGGGGATATCAAGAGCGAGCGATGGGAGCTGTCGCCTTCTTGGGGGGAGGCAAAAGTATATGTGCCAGGGAAGTTGTAGGGCTGGCGCTTACGCAAGATGTAGTGAGAGGACTGATCTCCCTTAATCTTATTTCCATTGGCATCGAGGATGGTCAGGGTCCCATCACCGAGGGCAAAGCGCTCTGGAATGTCGAGGGAATTAAGCGTCAAGATGCTATCCTTCACGGTATAGGTCACCTTACTGATCTCGCGCACATACCCAGCATATTCGCTCATATAGGTAGCGTGTATGGAGTCATCGAGGGTGATGGAGAGCTCAATGCCATCGCAGTCGACACAGGGGACCGTCCCGAGATAGACGGGGGGAGCGACGTGCGATGAGGTATCTTCGGACTGTTGCTTCCCTCCGCCTTGGCAGGAGAAGAGTCCGAGAGCGCAGAGGGCAATGATTAGACGTTCTTTTAGCATGACTTATTTGCTTATGAAGTGATTACTCTAAGTGAAGACGGGGAAAGGCAAACGCCTTCGCCCAGCGCAGTAAAAGTAGCGTATTTACCGCTCACAGCTCTCGGGAGGGAAAGTGCATTCTCGGGGAGAAGGCAAGCTACTTAGCGTAGGAAGTAATAGAGCTTCGTGAGGGAAGGGGAAGAGGTCGGCGAAGGAAGTAGAGGAGTTTGACGACGAATGCAAAGGAGTTTTGCGAGCGAACTTCCTTGAGTTCGCCGCCATTCAAACGGTAGTAGCCGGAAGATTAATCGAATGAAGGTAAAGATTTATACGTATAAACTCGGAACTTAATACGTATTAAATTGGGATTTTATACGTATTAATCTGCAACCCCAAGTGATAAAAATACCGAATTTAACCGAAAGAGATTTCACATTCCAACGAAACTAACTACCTTTACCCCAGCAATAAACCGCACGAAGTAGCTGACCTCCCTCCCTCCCCTTCAGCTACTTCGCCCAACGACACCACATACTATGGCAAGCAAAACACTTCAGTACGTCCTCTTCCCTCGGAAGGTTACCTTCGGCAAGCACCGTGGGAAGACCATGCAGATCGCTCGTCTCACAGGGCGCTATCACGTAGACTTCGAGCGCTTCTGCGACCTTGTCTCCCGCAATACCACGCTGAACTACATGGAAGTGCAGAGTGTCCTCAACCTCGCCGCAGACACCGCAGGTGACCTCGTCTCGGAGGGCGCCATCGTTGACTATGGTCGCCTCGGGCACTTGATGCCCAGCTTCAAGAGCCACGTCGTAGAGCTCGAGGAGAAATTCAATCCCACCATCCACATCGGTGAAGTCAAAGTGCTCCTTCGCCCATCGAAGCGCTACTTCACACTGGAGGATATTCACTTCCGCCGAGCACCACAAAAGACGAAGAAGACAAAGGGCTAGCGGAGGAAAGACGGAGTTTTTTGCTACCTTTAGTAGGGCAAAGCGGGGGGATTCACCGCCCTTCGCACCGCCTCAAACAGTACATTCATTCTAAGAACTAGACCCCATTATGAGCCAAATCAAGGACTACATCCGCGAGCATGAAGGACGCTTCCTCGAGGATCTCTTTGAACTTATCCGTATCCCTTCGGTCAGCGCCAAGAGCGAACATAAGCCCGACATGCAGCGTTGCGCCGAGTATTGGCAGAGCCACCTGAAGAAGATCGGCGTCCAGCACGCAGAGATCTTCCAGACTCCAGGCAATCCCATCGTCTTCGGCCACTATCAGAAAGACCCTTCACTACCTACGCTCCTCGTCTACGGCCACTATGACGTGATGCCCCCCGAACCACTTGACCTCTGGAAGAGCGAACCTTTCGAGCCAGAAGTACGTGACGGTCACATCTGGGCTCGTGGCGCTGACGACGACAAGGGCCAGTCGATGATCCAGGTCAAGGGCTTCGAGACGGCGCTTGCCCTTGGACTTGTGAACTGCAATGTGAAGTTCATCCTCGAAGGTGAAGAAGAAATCGGTTCGACCAACCTAGAGCCCTTCTGCCGTGAACACCTAGAGATGCTCAAGGCAGACAATATCATCGTCTCCGACACCAGCATGCTCAGCGCCGAGACTCCTTCGATCACGACGGGCCTACGTGGTCTTGCCTACTGGCAGATCGAAGTGACGGGTGCCGATCACGACCTTCATTCCGGTCACTTCGGCGGTGCCGTGGCTAACCCCATCAATGAGCTCTGTAAGCTCATCGCACAGATTCAGGACAAGGATGGTCGTATCACCATCCCCGGCTTCTACGACAAGGTCGTCGACCTGACGCCCGAGGAGCGTGAAATGATTCGTCAGATCCCCTTCGATGAAGAGGCATACAAGAAGTTCCTCGATGTAGATGACCTCTTCGGTGAGAAGGGCTACCACACGCTGGAGCGTAATAGCTGCCGTCCTTCCTTCGATGTCTGCGGTATTTGGGGTGGATACCAGGGTGAAGGCTCTAAGACTGTCCTTCCCTCCAAGGCTTATGCTAAGGTCTCTTGCCGTCTGGTAGCTAATCAGGATCATAAGGAGATCAGCCAAGCTCTCGTAGACTACATCGAAGGTATCGCTCCCAAGTACGTCCGTGTGAAGGTCACGAAGATGCATGGTGGCCAGGCTTACCTCTGCCCCATCGACCTGCCCGCTTACCGAGCAGCCGAAGAAGCTGTCGGCGTAGCCTTCGGTAAGCGTCCTCTTGGTCTGCGCAGTGGCGGTAGTATTCCCATCATCGCGGCCTTCGAACGTGTCTTCGGGATCAAGACCATCCTTATGGGCTTCGGGCTGGAAAGCGATGCGATCCACTCACCCAACGAGAATCTCCCCCTCGACATCTTCTATAAGGGTATCGAGGCTGTAGCCGAATTCTACAAGGTCTACCCTAAGAAATAAGCACCCAATTACACTGAATGTCCATCCTTATTAAGAACGTCCTTCATCAGGACAAGCTCACCGACGTCCTCATCGAGGGCAACCGCATAGCCCGCATTGCCTCAGGTATCTCTGCTCCAGCTGGAGCAGAGGTGCTTGATGGCACGGACAAGGCGATCATCCCCGGCTTCATCAACACGCATACGCATGCTTCGATGACGCTCTTCAGAGGTTATGGCGATGATCTTCCGCTGATGACTTGGCTGGAGGATTATATCTGGCCCGTCGAAGCACAGATGACTGCCCATGATGTCTATGTAGGAGCTCGGCTGGCTTGTCTTGAGATGCTTCGCTCGGGGACGACTTGTTTCCTCGATATGTATATGCACCCACTCGAGACAGCAAAGGCTGTCGAAGAGATGGGACTACGTGCACACCTCTCCTATACGCTTTTCGACCAGGGTAATGCCGAGCGGGCAGAGCTTGATCGTAAGCGAAGCTACGAGTACTTCGACCGCTTCAAGGAGTTCAGTGATCGTATCACCTTCACCCTCGGACCGCATGCTATCTACACGGTGAGCGGAGAGCAGCTCCAGTTCTGCCATCAGTTCGCCGTCGAGCATAATGTCAAGATCCACCTGCATCTCTCAGAGACTAAGGGTGAGATCGATGAATGTGTCCGTCAGCATGGTCTTACGCCCGTCCGCTATCTAGAGAAGCTCGGCATCCTCAGCGAGCACCTCGTCCTAGCGCACGTCGTCTGGATCGATGACGAAGAGATGGATCTGCTGGCCAAGTACAATGTCAGCGTGGTGCACAATCCCGCTTCTAACCTCAAGCTGGCTAGTGGCTATGCCTTCAAGTACGAGGAGATGAAGCGCCGTGGTATACGTATCGGCATCGGGACGGATGGATGCTCTTCGTCGAATAACCTAGATATGGTCGTGGCGATGAAGTTAGCTTCCTTCCTTGGTAAGGGCTGGAGATTCGATAGTACGGCATGCAAGGCGGATGATATCTTTGCATCCGCTACGAGTGTCGGTGCAGATATCCTCGGCATTCCCGCTGGGCGTGTCGAAGAAGGCGCATTAGCGGACGTCTGTCTCGTGGATCTCAACACTCCCGAACTGGTACCGCTGAATAGCCTTACCTCTAATCTCGTCTACGCTACTTCGGGTAGTAGCTGTGTAGATACGGTCATCGTCGATGGTCGTATCCTGATGCGAGACAAGTACGTCCCAGGGCAAGAGGCGATCATCGCCGAAGCTCGAGAGGTCGCACGCCGTCTCTTCAAGCACGCTTAGATGCGGAGCTCTTCCCTTCTACATAGAGTAGCACACGTAGCTTTCGGGAGAAGACTCAGCGAGCGCCTTTGGCTCTTCGCTCTTGTCTTCTTAGCCCAGCTACGTGTGCTACTTGCTTATATTCCCTTTCAAACAGAAGTTCCCTCGGACGAAGTGCTTCCGCTGGTGCTTGATCAGCTACTACGCATTGGTGGGTGGGCAAGTCTCCTGACGCTTCTCTTTGCGCTGGCTCCGTGGAAGTGGCTCGCCCGCCCGCTGGGTGCAGTCTTTGCGGGCGCTGTATTATTGCTATCTGCCTACGAACTCTACCTTATCGGCCTCTACCATGTTACTTATAATATGGACTTGGCTCAGATCATGCTCTCGACGAATTGGCGAGAGGGGAGTGAGTTCCTCGATAGTATCACGGCGAGCCAAGCGCTAGCCGTCCTCCTTCAGCTCGTACCTGCGGTCAGCGTTGCCTTGCTTGTCAGCCTCTTTACTAAGAAACACCCTGTCTTCTTTAGCCTCTTCGGCTACATCACCGGCACAGTGCTCATGCTTCTTGGTCCTGTAGGTACTCTCTATAGTGACCTTCGTTTATGCCATCATCACAGTAGCTTCTCCGGACTCCAATACTCGGGCATCGACCGCATCATATATAATACGCTGAGCGCACACAAGGCGATGAGGCAGATAGCTTCGGAGCAGAAGGCAATACACAGCTCTCAACACACGATCACTGACCTGAGCGTCACTCCTATATCTAAGGTACCGCTCCAGGTCATCCTTATTCTCGGCGAATCAGCTCGCCGTAGTAGTATGCACTGCTACGGCTATCCGCTGGAGAATACACCCTATGCCGACAGCTTAATTCAAGCTAGAGAGCTCATCCCCTTCACCAATGTCGTCTCTCCTGCTTCGGCTACAATCCTCTCCAATACCCGTTCGCTCACCTTCTTTACCCACGAAGAAGGAGAAACTCCGTGGTATAAGTTCCCCTCGCTTATTCAGGTACTCCGCCAAGCTGGCTATGCAACAGTCTGGATTGCCAACCAAGAGATCACGGGTAAATATTCAATGTCTAATCTCTTTGGACGTCAAGCAGACATCCTTACGGGCAATCCAGCCTTCTTTAGCGGTCTAGGAGGGGAGAACATCGTTAATCGCCCTGACCTCTGTGACGAAGCGATCCTCCCGATGCTCTTTCATTATGACAGCTTGCCCGATAGTCTTCGTTCGACTTCTCCGCTGGGGCTCTTCCAAGTGGTGCATTTGATGGGCTCGCACATGACTTATGCTGAGCGCTATCCCGAAGCCTTCGCCCGCTTTTCTCCTGATAGCTTGCCTGGGCGCAAGGATGAACGGAAGGACGAGATCATAGCAGGCTATGCGAATAGTCTCCTCTACACCGACTACATCATCCACGAGATCATCGAGCGCTATCGTGAGGAGAATGCCCTCATCATCTATATCTCCGACCACGGCGATGCCCTCTTCGATGAAGATTATCCCGAACTGATGGGTCACGCACTGGTCCCGAGGGCGGTAGAGATCCCGCTCTTCGTCTATTTCTCTCCACAGCTTCGCAAGGAGCGTCCCGATCTCTGGCGTCAGATCAGCCGTCAGCGGGATAAGCGTATCCTGTCGGACCTCCTTACTCATGCCTTGGTTGACCTCCTTGGCATCCATACTGAATACACCCAGCCTCGTTTCAACTTCTTCGCTCCTACCTACGACGACCGCCGTCAGCGCATCGTCGTCTCCCCCACTTCGAATAAGAAGATGGTGATGTAGTACAGCTCCGTCACCAAGTATGTCCTATAAAGTCATATGAAATAATGAACAAAATCCTTTCCCTTCTCACGCTACTTCTCTGCGTTTCCATCGTAGTCTCTTGTTCCGAAGAAAAGGAAGAGCCTCCTACTTCCATTACACTGAGCCCGGAAGGACGAATCATGCACCACGGAGAGACGCTTCAGCTGACAGCGACTCCCAATAGAGGAGTCTCATTCGTCTCGGAAAACAAGAATATAGCTTCGGTTAATTCTTCGGGGCTAGTGCAATCTGTCCTCATCGGGAAGACCCGTATCGTAGCTTCAGCTGGCTCGGCTGTGGCTTATTGTGAGATCGATGTTCGCCCTAAGGTCATCAATTTACCAGAGCCCCTTCTTCTCTTTGGTCGGAATATTGATGAAGTAAAGAAGCTCTTCGATGCAACATATCCTAGCGCTCAATATGAAATAATCGAAGAGGAAGGAGCCTTCGCAAGATCCTTCCCTAACTACAAGATAGAGAAGCAACGTATACCTCTATATGTCATCTATAGGAGTGACGACAATGGGAATCTGATATCAGTTACTTACAGGGCGCTAGCTTGGCGCAACCTCCTCAAAGAGTATACTCGCGAACGATACCTTTCCACTAACAAGTTGGTCAAAGGGAACTACGAGTTTCTCTCCGTGGACGAGCGCATCCAAGTACTAGTATCAGACCATGCGGGAGATCATCATGATGCTACCTTCTTGCACGGTCCCAGACCCTAGATTCCTTTCTCCTTCTTTGGTTCTTGCTATATTGCTATGCTCGGGTGGCGCTCGTATCAGCCATGTTCAGCAATGGTATATCAAGGACCATACTGTCACCATCATCCCGAGGTAGTGAATTACCTCCCTTTTTATCTCCCTAATAATACGAAGACCGCTACCATCCTCGGTAGCGGTCTTCGTATTATTGGAGGGGTGCTTCACCAGCCTACCGAGATTCCTTATATCTAGATCCCTCACTTCTTCTGCTAGCCTCCCTGAACGGAAGGGCGAGATCATCCAGCGTTATCGCGAGGAGAATGCCCTCATCATCTATCTCTCTGACCACGGCAATGCCCTCTTCGATGAAGATTATCCCGAACTGATGGGCCACGCACTGGTGCCGAGGGCGGTGGAGATCCCGCTCTTCGTCTACTTCTCTCCGCAACTTCGCAAGGAACGTCCCGATCTCTGGCGCCAGCTAAGCCGTCAGCGAGATAAGCGTATCCTGTCGGATCTCCTTACTCATGCCTTGGTTGACCTCCTTGGCATCCATACTGAATACACCCAGCCTCGTTTCAACTTCTTCGCTCCTACCTACGACGACCGCCGTCAGCGCATCGTCGTCTCCCCCACTTCGAATAAGAAGATGGTGATGTAGGTCCATTGTATCCCACGCTCTATACTGATTAGCTGGTGAGAGCTTCTCGCCAGCCGAGACCTCACATACTATTTAATTGGAACCTATGGTAGGTCGTAAGAGGAGCCTACAGTGGGTCGCTTCGACGACCTACTATAGATTTTCTGGACGATCTACCATAGGTCGATTTCTTCCCCTTCTGATAGCCCGTGCTTAGCTACTGCTTGGGGCGAGCTCCATGTCAGGCGATGCGTCTCCCCATTACGGGATATGCTGTGATAAGTTGCATGTATATGCGGATGTGTTTTACTGATAGAGTGGTGTCCGTTTTTATTTACCTTTGCGCCGTCAATGGATAAATTAGTTAAAAGACCAACTATGAATATGAAGCGATTACTCTATTTGCTGGTGCTCCTCTTAGCTCCAGTTCAGGGATATGCACAGATGCTCTTCTCTGAGAATCTAACGATGCATATCGACAGTACAAAGACGCTACAGGGGACGATCACGCCAGTGGTCAACTTCCAGACGGAGAAGGAGAATGTGTTGACCCTCAGAAATACCTCCAATATCAATCTTCTGATCAAGAAGAGCCGAGTAGTCAACCTCATCAGTAAGTTCGAACTCTCGACTTATGGCGACAAGGTGACCGTTAGTGGTGGCTATGTACACGCCGAATATCGGTATCTGCTGCACCGAGCATTTGAGATCTATCCCTATGTCGAGTCGCAGTGGGCGGCTAGTAGAGGTATGGCATTCAAGTTCTCCTCTGGTATCCAGTCCCGCTATCGGCTGGTGAATAGGGAGAGTACCCTTATGTTCGCTACGCTGGGTGCCTTCTATGAGTACGAAGAGTGGGAGCGCCCTTCGCCCGCTGTACATGAACCTAAGTACGCCTATAGCCACAAGGTCAAGACACATCTCTCGCTTAGCCTGCGGAATAAGATCGGTGACAACTGGGAACTTACGACGACAGCTATCCATCAAGCTTCGCCAGACAGCTACCTCAAGAAGGCACGTTTCGGCGGAGCTGTCGATCTCCGATATAGCATCACGCCTACGATCGGGATACGAGGTACCTATCGCTTGATCTATGATACCGATCCCATTGTCCCGATACGTAAGGACTATAATATGGTAGATGCAGGTATCGACCTCTCGTTCTAATAAGAAGTCTAAGTCTATTCTCACTACAGCGCAGTTATGTTCGTTATTTCTTACCTCCAGACGGATGAGTTCTTCTATCTGAATGTATTCCTGAAGTTGCTCCTGGGACTGCTTGCCATCGTCTTCACCATCAATAAGTCGGGCAAGGGTAATCTTGCACCCAGCTCAGCGATAGACCAGGTGCAGAACTACGTACTTGGGGGAATCATCGGCGGGATCATCTATAGTCCCTCCGTCTCTATCCTACAGTTCGCCGCCGTCCTACTTATTTGGGCCTTCCTCATCAACGGACTGCGCAGGCTCAAGACCAAGAGTGCCCGTATCAAGCGATTTGTAGACGGAGCTCCTATTGTACTGATCAAGCACGGGGAACTCGATGTAGAGGCTTGTCGTAAGGCGAGAATTACCGCCAATGAAGTCGCATTTAAGCTCCGCCGAGAAGGTGTCTACCACGTGCGTGATGTGAAGCGAGCTGTCTTCGAGCAGAATGGTGAACTCATCATCGTACTAAGAGGCGAGGAAAATCCCAAGTACCCCATCATCACCGATGGGATCATCCAGACAAGCGTGCTGGATGATGTGGATCGGACGGAAGAATGGCTCACCGAAGAACTTCAAAAGGCCGGCTATCAGTCTGCTTCAGAGATCTTCCTCGCTGAATATGAAAGTGGAGAACTGAAGCTCATTCCCTTCGTCCGAGCTACCCAAGAGCAGTAAGCTCATTCCCTTCCCCTTCCTTGATTATTGCTATATTTGTTATGCTCTTGTAGCACCAGTATCAGCAGTATTCAGCAACGATATATCAAGAACTATGCTCGACCAACATTATCACGAGGCAGCAAACTACCTCGCTTCTCGCCTCCCCAAGGACACGAAGACCGCTATCATCCTCGGTAGTGGACTTGGTAACCTCGGTGAAATGCTTCACCAGCCTACCGTCATTCCTTATACCCAGATCCCTCACTTCCCACACTCTACAGCCATCGGGCATAAGGGGAACCTCATCGCTGGTACGCTCTCCGGTGTGCCTGTACTATGCATGCAGGGGCGCTTCCACTACTACGAAGGCTATCCTATGGAGCAGGTGACCTTCCCCGTGCGTGTGATGAAGCTCCTCGGTATAGAGAATCTCCTCGTCTCCAACGCTGCAGGCGGCATCAACCAGACCTTCCGTGTCGGCGACCTGATGATCATCCGTGACCATATCAACAACTTGCCCAACCCTCTTATTGGGCCTAATATGGAGATGTTCGGCCCTCGCTTCCCTGATATGACCCGTCCCTACGACCGTGAATTCATCACGAAGGCGAAGGCGATCTCCCAGGAGCTGGGCATCCATGTGCACGAAGGTGTCTACGTTGGTCTCACGGGTCCTTCGTACGAGACACCAGCGGAGTACAATTATTGGGCACGCTCGGGCGGTGATGCTATCGGTATGAGCACCGTGCCTGAAGTAATCGTAGCCCGCCATGCTGGTATCCGCGTCTTCGGGATGTCCGTGATCACTAACGAAGGTTGGCACTTCGACGATGACTTTGTCAATGACGGCGACGATGTGATACGTGCAGCCAACGCTGCCTCTGAACGTATGGGTCGCATCTTCAGCGAGCTCGTCCGCCAGCTGTAGGGCATTGCTCTTACCAAGCTAGATATTATATGCCCCGCCTTTCGCTAGGAAAGGCGGGGCATATAATATTAGGGGCAAGGAGTGCTAGGTATTGGTATCCTTCGCTATTGGATGCTGGAGGGGTGAGAGAGTGGTCGAAAGGGTGGGGAATAAAAGCCATCTCCCGCGACGGGCTAGGCCTGTGGCGGGAGACGGAGCAGTAGGTAGTGGGGCTCGGCTTAGAGGGCGAGCGAAGTGGTGAACTGAAGGTTACGCCCTTCGGCCGGTATGTACTGCGTGCTGTTGATAGTAGCACGATGGTAGACGGCGTCGAAGAGGTTGTTGACATTCAGCTGCAGGCGCAGTGCCTTCGAGACATTAAGGCTAGCTACAGCGTGGAAGATCGTGTAGCCAGGTACCTTGAAGATGTTCGTTTCATCTGAGTAGAAGGACCCGCTGTGCTCCGTACCAAAGCCAAGACGGAAGGCTTCCCCCTTACGGCCTAGACCGATGTTATAGAAGCCCCATGCAGATAGCTTATCTAGAGGTACACGCTTGAGACGGTTGCCAGCCGTGACATTCTTCACGAACTTCGACGAAGTGTATTCAGCGATGCGGGCGTCGGTGAGGGAGTAGCCAAGGGAGAAGTCAAACGCTGTAGAAGGAGCATAGCGCATCTCGAGCTCAATACCCTTGCTCACGGACTTCCCGATAGGACCGCCTATCTTACGTCCGTCGGCGGCAGTACCGAGGTTGGTACGCACCATATTGTTGAGCGTGATGTGATAGGCTGCTGCACTCAGGGAGAGCTCGGTACCGAGATCGAGGTGGAGGCCCACCTCCCACTGGCGTCCCGTGAGTGGTTTGAAGCTCCGGAGCTCAGAGTCGCTCATCTCCGTGCCATCTGGGTGCATATAGACTACCTCGGGCGATAGTGTGATGCGCTGGGGCTTAAAGAAGGAGGAGAGGGAGCTGTACACGTTGAAGTACTTCGTGACATTGTATACCGCACCGAGACGATAGGTGAAGGCGGTATTGGTCTGACGCTGGTCAAGGGTACGATCCAGAAGCTTGAAGTCGTCGGTGTTGTAGATACCGTAGTCACGGCTGAAGAAGTCGAGACGGACACCTGCTAGCAGGTTTACCTTCTGCCAGGTCATGAAGTCTTGTACGGAGAGGCTGTTGACCAAATCGTTGAAGATCTGCATGCGTCGGTACTTCATGTAGATAGGGCCTTGGTCAAGGACGGGATCCTTGAGCGTGACTATTGAGCCTACGCCTGCGCCGGTGTAGGCAGCACGGTCGGAGCGACGGAGGTTGAGGTAGGAGAAGTTGTACGCAGCCAGTAGGGCATGCTTGGTATTCCCCCAGCGAGCACGGCCCGTGAGCTCTAGCTGATTCTGTGCCGTGAGCGTACCATAGGCGAAGCCGAAGCCGTCACGCTGCACTCGGTCGATGAGTACAGGTACCTTCTTGTTCCCGTCGAGGTAGTAGTGCTTAGCGCCTACTGCCTTGTCGCCGGTGAGGTAGTTGAGTCCGTCGGTCGAGTAGTAGTTCAGGCTGTCATAGGCAAAGAATGCGTGCTCGGAGAGACGCCAGCGGTCGTTGATGGCGTAGCTGTACTTCCCGTGGAGCTTGACCGTCTTGTTCGTGAGGAACTCATTAGGGTCGGTGTAGGCTCGTGAAGCGGGCTCACTGCTGGGGAAGTCCCCTTGGCGATAGGCGAGCTTATCCGTAGAAGCATCGTAGACGTCCCACTTCAGATGGGGCTGACCATAGTCGCCTCGGAAGAAGTCGTTGCTAGCGATCAGGGCAAAGCTCAGACGATGCTTCGGGGCAAGAGCAATGTCTATCGCTGCATGGGCATTGGCCGTCTTGGTATAGTTGCCTCGCCAGCCGTCACTGGTCGAATACTCTACGTCTGCTCGGGCGTTGGCCTTAGAGGAGATAGCCCCCGTTCCCCCAGCGGTGATGCGGTGTGTCGCCCAGGTGCCTACGGTGTAGCTAGCATCGAAGGCCTTCTTGGCTTTAGGTTGCTTGTTGATGATATTGATGACGCCTCCCAGAGCGGAGTGACCGACGCTCATCGAAGCGGCGCCCTTGAGCACCTCGATGTGCGATACCGCTGCCATCCCGGTTAGGGGAGCAGACTGCCAAAGAGCGTGGCGCTCGTCACGCATTCCATCGGAGAGTACCACTGACTCATAGAAGCCACGGAGGAAGAACATGTGGAAGCCTCCGTAGTCCTTGAAGGCATGGACACCTGGGAGCGTCTGCATAGCCTGAGCGGGATCGGAGTAGCCGAGCAGGCGGATCTTCTCCAGAGGAAGGATGTTAGTGGTGAGGGGGACCTCCCGTCGAGGGGCGGGGATCTTGACTACAGTGTTGGGAGCGGTGATACGGGCTCCACGGACGACGACCTCCTGGATATTCTGCACACTATCAAGTGCACTAGGCTCTTGAGCCGCGAGGGCACAAGGCATAGCCAGAAGAGTCAGCAAGGTAAGCTTTCTCATAAAAGTAAATCAGGTTGGTTAATGGTGCCGGGAGGGGAGCATCCCTCTCAGCCGAGAGGTGGCATAAGCAGAAGCACCACCTTTTACATAATAGCACAAAGGTAGCTTATTTGTGCAAAGTCAACCCTCCCTCCCCGTGCTCCTCTCCTAGAGTCGGCAGGGGGACGGCGAAGCGGTAGAACTCCCACACCTCTTTCTCTTTCTCTAGGAGTAGATCTTTGATCCCCTTGCCGAGGAAGGGGTTCTCCGCCTTGCCCAACTTTGGATAGATCACAAGGCAAGGGATGAGCTGACTAGGGTGCTTCCCGAAGAGCTTATAGTCACGAGCGTAGCCCGAGAGCTGTCTGATGATGTAGGAGTTGATCTTACCTCCTCCGTTGAAGCGAGGTATGTACTTGGCATCCATGACTAGTAGCGGGTTGTGGCAGATGAAGTCTGGACACCCGGTATGCCCCATCGCTTGGTACTCGACCTTGTCCCCATAGGCCTCTCGAAGTAAGCCTAGGACATAGTGCTCGAAGAGCAGGGACATGTCCAGCCAGAAGACGGGGCACGCCTCCTCCTTACTCTCTATATTCGTCAGGCTATAGTCATAGCGACGGAGGATGATCTGCGCTAGTCGTATCGCCTCGGAATAGGTGCGGAAGAGCTTCTGGTACTTGAAGTGCTTGAGTTCACTCACCTCGATCTCGTCGCCGACGTGAGCGAAGGCCGAGAGACACTGGTGCAGAGTATGCTCCAGCGAAGCTCGGCTTGCTCCCTGGGGAAGGGTAGAGAGGATCTGTCGGGAGAAGATCAGAGCCTTCTTGAGCAGTCTGTTCTCTGGGATGTCTACGGAGTATTCCTGGTAGCGACAGTAGACTTTGTCGGGGCGCTTGCGCAGGACGTTCGTGCGTTCGTGACGAAGGATAGCGATATGGCCCTTGACCTTCTTGAGGTTCTCTTCCCGCTGTACATAGTCTTTCTTGAGCCCAGCTCGAAGTACTTCCCTCACGACAGAGAGGAAGTGCACGATGATGAGCGGGCTCAGTACACTCTGTAGCTCGGGAGCCTTGATAGGAGGCTGGTTTAGGTCTATCTCATAGATCTTCGAGAACGCTTCTGCCTCGATGCCCGACCGCAGACAGCCACTGAATAGGCGCAAGAAGTCAATCCGATCACAGCCTACTTTAGGGGTGATGACGAGCGACTCTTGCTCGTCAAGCCACTGCGCACCGATGACATAGGAGGCATAGTAGCCACGCGGCTGACCCTCTAGCTCTGCCTCCTCTTCGTCTCTAGGGGCAGAGCCCTTCTGCCACCAGCGGAAGAACCAGCGGCCTAACCCTGACTCTGGATTCAGAGGCATCCCCTCCTTCCATTTAGGGTGGCGGGAGGGGATGCCTGCTAGTCGCTGATGCTCTTGGTAGCGCATCATTCCTTATCCGCTTCAGGATCTTTGCTTACCTCTGCCTGCTTAGGGCCACGGCATTTGCCTTGCTCCCAAGCGGAGAAGTACTCCCCGTCACCTTCTTTCGCCTGTAGGATACCATCCTTGATATACTCACGGAGAAGCGGGATGACCTCGTAGCGCATCTTCCTCTGTAGTTCGGGGAGATCCTTAGCGATGAAGTAGCTGTGTCCCACCTTCAGGTCCTCTAGGTCAAAGTCGCCTGCTTGATGAGTGGCGATGAAGGAAGCCTTATCGTCTGCCCCCTTGCCATTGATCTCTTCGAAGAGTGCTAAGACCTTGGCTTGTACGTCCTTGTCCTGGATACTCCCCTCTACGACCTCTCTGCTCGTCTCAAGCGTGATGAAGGCGAAGCGCCGACGTACAGCATAGTCGATCGCCCCTGTAGAGCGGTCGGTCGTATTCATAGTACCTATGATATAGAGGTTAGCAGGGACAGAGAAGCTTTCCTTAGAGTAGGGGAGGGTGACCTTAATGGGATGTGCTCCACCTCCCGTACGCTTGTCAGCTTCGAGGAGCGTAATCAACTCTCCGAAGATCCGTGATATATTCCCTCGGTTGATCTCATCGATGATCAGGACGTGGGGCTTATTGGAAGTGTCTCCCTCCGCAGTGTGAGCCCGTTCACATATCTGTTTGAAGATACCTGATTGTACCTCGTAGGTGACATGCCCATTTTGTATTTCTGGCTTAAGACCTTCAACGAAGTCTTCGTAGTCCATGGACTGGTGGAAGGTGCAGAAGGCTATTTGTCCTTCCTTTCGAAGGCGCTCGTATTCCTCCATCACTTTTGCGTGGTCTCCCAGCTCCGTGAACGAGGGATTACAAAGGTGTACCGCAAGGGAAGCCGTCGTATACGTCTTGCCTGTCCCTGGGGCACCTTGCAGGATGATGTTCTTCTTGTCCTTGAGGAGCTGGACTTGCTGCTCTAGTGTGTCTGTGATTTTTGCCTGCTTAGTCATGCGTGTGTATAGTTGATGGATATATGGCCATTGTTGTTTATTGGGGTCTGGCTTACAACACCTAAAGGTGCCTTGTGAGAATACGTTGGGATCAGGTTGGTCTTCCTCTGGTATGAAGCCTAAAATCTCTACGTTTCGATAGTTAATGTTATGATACTTTGCTTGTAGCTTCTCGCTAGTATAATTCGGCCCAATAATTTTGCATAAAGCCAAAGCTTTGTTCCCATCCCGGACAAGGACTATCGAGCCTTCTGGAATTCTTTTGAAGTCTTCACATTGCTTATCTTCCCATTCTGTTATACCGATAACAGGCTGTGCTTCTTGGAGCATGGGCATTGAATCAATCCGAGCTCCGTTTTTACCATCGGGCAAGTGCATCTGTATGTGCCAATAGGTCTGATTATCACTGCTCATAGAACTTGTTTTTAGTTAGTTGAACTAGCTTCGCTCTAGGCTGACCAGAGGGCTAGAGCACCTCGAGCTGGGCGAAGCGAAGAAGGAGCTTCTTCGTCTCGCCAGTATCGAAGCGGACAGAGGCCTTGGCATTGTCCCCCGTGCCCTCGAGCTCTAGGATCTCCCCAGGACCAAAACGCTTGTGAAGGACACGGCCCCCGACGTGAAGCGCCCCGAGCGACGTGTGTTTCTCTTCGGGCTCTTCCCCGAGTTCCCTGCGCTCGATGAAGACCCGACGGCTGGGGGGAGCCTTGGGCGAGAAGACGGGGGCAGAAGAGAAGTCCGAAGGGAGTTCGCTCCCGTAGCTCCGGGGCGAGGGCGAAGGGCGTCCTCCTAGGGTAGCACCAGCACCGAGCTCGGAGTCAAAGGTGACGAGTTGCTTTGGGAGCTCTCGCAGGAAGCGACTGGGACGCCCGTACTCTGTCCGCCCGTTGCGGAAGCGCTCCCGAGCATAGCCTATGTGGCACGTCTTCTCGGCACGAGTAAGCGCTACGTAGAAGAGCCTACGCTCCTCCTCTAGTTCCTTGCCTATGTTGCTCATCATCGAGGGAAATAGATCTTCCTCTAGACCTACGATGAAGACGTGGGCGAATTCCAACCCCTTAGAGGCATGAACGGTCATTAGCGTGACGCAGTCGTCATCATCGGTCGCACCATCCTGATCGGTCATAAGAGCGATCTCGCTGAGGTAGGAGGCAAGGGTGGGAGTTTGGTCTGCTTCGAGGGTGGCGTGAATATATTCGTCGATCCCGCCGAGGAGCTCCTTGATGTTCTCCACCCGGCCTTTTCCCTCGGCAGTCGTATCACTCTGTAGGTCAGCGAGGATACCCGTCTGTCGGATGATCCGCTCTGCTACAGCATAGAGGTCGCTCTCGGTACGGCTGAAGTCCCGGAGCTCGTCTAGCAGGGCTGCGAAGGCCTGTAGTCGTGTGGCCGTGGGCTTATTGACCGCTACCTCGTAGCCCAGAGGGTCACGGAGTACGCGCATCAGGGAGGTCGCTTGGTGGCGAGAGGCTTCACGTACCCGCTGGACGGTCGTATCTCCGATGCTTCGCTTAGGGTAATTGATGATGCGGAGCAGAGCCTCCTCGTCCTGCTCATTGACCATCAGTCGGAAGTAGGCGACGACGTCCATGATCTCCTTGTGGTCGAAGAACGACCGCCCCCCGTAGATGCGGAAGGGGAGGCCGACACGACGGAAGACCTGCTCGAGGATACGGCTCTGTGCATTCGTTCGATAGAGTACCGCTATCGAGCTGTAGCTAGCGCCCGCTCGGTGGAGGCGCTGAATCTCTTCGCTAGCCCAGAGCGCCTCGAGATCGCCAGTGAGCGCCTCGTGTACCTGGATAGGATCACCGACGGCCTCCTCGGAGAAGACCTCCTTGGGGATCTGATACTCATTGTGTGCTATGATCCCTCCGGCAGCCTGTACGATGGTCTGGGTGGAGCGGTAGTTGCGCTCGAGCTTGAAGGTGCGGGCGGTGGGGAAGGTCTTCGTGAAGCTCAGCATATTGTCTAGGTTCGCCCCACGGAAGGAATAAATGCTCTGTGCGTCGTCGCCCACGACGAAGATGGCTCCCTTGTCCTGCATGAGCTGTCGGGCGATCATATATTGAGCGAAGTTGGTGTCCTGATACTCGTCGATGAGGAGATAGTCTATACGCTCCTGCCAGAGACTGAGCACGTCGGGATGCTGGCGGAAGAGGATGTTGGTCTGTAGCAGGAGGTCATCGAAGTCCATGGCATTAGCTAGCCTTAGCTCGGCCTCGTAGCGCTGATAGATCTCGGCGATCTTCGGTAGTCCGCTCTTGGCATCGTACTTGATGAAGTCGGAGTAGGAGGCGTAGGCCGAGGCGGTGATCAGGCGGTTCTTCGCCGAGGAGATACGGCTATGGATGGCGTTGGGCTTGTAGACCTTGTCATCGAGGCCGAGCTGCTTGATGATCGCCTTGATACGGCTACGGCTGTCGGAGGTATTGTAGATGGAGAAGTCCGGCGTATAGCCTAGGAGGGTGGCGTGCTGACGCAGGATGCTGAGGAAGACCGAGTGGAAGGTGCCCATACGAAGCTCTCGTGCTCGGGAGCCGATATGCTGGCTGATGCGGTGGCGCATCTCTCGGGCAGCCTTGTTGGTGAAGGTCAGTGCCATGAGCCCCCGAGGATGGTAGCCAGAGTCGATGAGGTAGAGGATCTTGTAGACGAGGACACGTGTCTTGCCACTGCCGGCACCAGCGATGACTAGGGCAGGGCCATCGTTGTAGACGACGGCGGCACGCTGAGCTTCGTTGAGCTCACTGAGGTAGGGGAAGTCGAGGGATTCGCTAGGGCTCATCGGGGATCTTTGAGAGGAGTATAAAGGGGGGAGTATCGGAGAAATAAGTGGAACAAAGATACCGAATTTGAAGGTGAGCCGAAGGGGGTGCTCTTGGGGAAGCTCCTCCGCTAGGGCAAAGACCGAGGTAGGGGAGACCAACTAGTGGCGCTACTGGTGCCACCCGAGAGGCGCTACTGTAGCCTCGAGGGAGGCACCAGTAGCGCCTCCGTGGAGGTAAGCCTGCTCACTCCGAGCTGGAGACCCTTCCCGAGGAGTGGGGGACTACTTGGGCAGGCACTCCAGCGGAGGTGCTAGCAGAAGAGCGGTTTTCTTCGTAACTTTGTGTACTATACACTCTTTAGGGCTGGTGATGAGACCGCCCATGATTTATTTAGATGCAAGACCTAGATATCCGAGGAGCACGTGTGCACAACCTCAAGGACATAGATGTTCATATCCCCCGCTACTCACTGACCGTCTTCACCGGACTCAGTGGGAGTGGTAAGTCATCCCTAGCGTTTGATACGATCTATGCCGAGGGACAGCGTCGGTATGTCGAGACGCTTAGCTCCTATGCACGAGGCTTCCTCTGTGGAGGGATGGAGCGCCCCGACGTCGATGAGATCAGCGGGCTTGGCCCCGTGATCTCCATAGAGCAAAAGACGACGAACCGCAATCCTCGCTCCACGGTGGGCACTGTGACGGAGATCTACGACTTCTTCCGCCTGCTCTATGCTCGAGCTGGGGAGGCCATCTCCTACCTCTCGGGGCGTCCGATGGTACGCTATACCGAGGAGCAGATCCTCGACCTACTGCTCCAGCGCTACGAGGGCAAGCGGGTGATGCTCCTTGCCCCCGTCGTCAAGCAGCGCAAGGGGCACTACAAGGAGCTCTTCGAGCAGCTTCGCAAGAAGAGCTATCTCACCGTGCGTGTCGATGGGGAGCTACGAGAGATCACCTACGGGATGAAGCTCGACCGCTACAAGCTCCATAGCGTCGAAGTCCAGACGGACAAGCTGACGATCAGTCGGAAGAACGAAGAGCGCCTCCTCTCTAGCCTTCGTCTCACCCTCAAGGAGGGCGATGGCGTGATGATGCTTCAGGATCTCGACTCGGGAGAGATCGCCTACTTCAGTCGTCATCTGATGGACCCAGAGACAGGGCTCTCCTACAATGAGCCCGCCCCCCACAACTTCTCCTTCAATTCTACTAACGGGAGTTGCCCCCGCTGTAAGGGGCTGGGGGAAGTACAGGTCATTGACCTGGAGAGCATCATCCCCGACCGCTCTAAGAGTATTTATGCTGGCGGGATCCTACCCCTAGGCAAGTATCGCCGTACCCTCGTCTTCGCTGAGATCGAAGCCCTTTGCTCCAGATATGAGGTATCTATCAAAGATCCGATCGATTCGCTCCCAGAAGACCTCCTTACCGAGATCGTCGAGGGGAGCAACGAAGACCTAGTGATCGAGGATGAGCGCTTCTCGAGCCTCCGTGGTGTCCCCCTCTCCTACGACGGGATAGGCGCCTATCTCATGGCTCAGGCAGATGAAGAGGATACACGCAAGGATACAGAGAAGTGGATGGCTCAGTTCACCCGTGCTGAGGTCTGCCCCGAATGCTCGGGAGGTCGTCTGAATCGGGAGGCTCTCCACTACTACATCGACGGTAAGAATATCGGGGAGGTAGCCTCGATGGAGCTGACCCAGCTCGCCTCTTGGCTCGAGGGTCTCGAGGATAGGCTCAGCCCCCAGCAACGCACGATAGCTACCGAGGTGCTCAAGGAGATCCGCACCCGACTCTCCTTCCTCCTCGATGTCGGACTAGGCTATCTGTCGATGAACCGTATCTCCGCCTCCCTCTCCGGAGGCGAAAGCCAGCGTATACGCCTAGCCACTCAGATAGGGACTCAGCTCGTCGAGGTGCTCTACATCCTCGACGAACCGAGTATAGGACTCCATCAGCGAGACAACGTCCGTCTCATCCACTCGCTTCAACGGCTGAGGGATCTAGGCAATACGGTCATCGTCGTAGAGCATGACAAGGATATGATGCTCGAGGCTGACCACATCATAGATATGGGGCCGAAGGCAGGGCGTCTCGGTGGGGAAGTGGTCTTCTCCGGTACGCCCAAGGATATGATGCGAGCAGGCACGCTGACGGCTAAGTACATCAGTGGCCTGGAGACGATCGAGGTCGCTGACCTGAGGCGACCCGTGACGGAGCGAGTCCTTCGTCTCACGGGAGCTCGAGGTAATAACCTCCGTGGTATCGATGTCACCTTCCCCCTAGGGACGATGATCTGTGTCGCTGGTGTCTCGGGCAGTGGCAAGAGTACTCTGATCAACGAGACGCTCCTGCCGATCCTGAGCCAGCACCTCTATGCCTCGCTCAAGGATCCCTTGCCCTACGACACGATCGAAGGACTGGAGTACGTCGACAAGGTCGTCGCTGTCGACCAGTCACCTATAGGGCGCACACCTCGGAGCAACCCAGCGACCTACACGGGCGTCTTCACTGATATTCGTAACCTCTTCGTAGGTCTCCCCGAGAGCAAGATGCGAGGCTACAAGCCTGGTCGCTTCTCCTTCAATGTCTCGGGAGGACGGTGTGAAACCTGCTCCGGCAACGGGTACAAGACCATCGAGATGAACTTCCTGCCCGATGTCCTTGCCCCCTGTGAAGTCTGCCAGGGCAAGCGCTACAATAGAGAGACCCTTGAGGTGCGCTTCAAGGGGAAGTCCATCGCTGACGTCCTCGACATGACGATCAATGCCGCGGTGGAGTTCTTCGCCCACGTCCCTCATATCCTCAAGCGTCTGCAGGTCCTGCAGGAGGTAGGCCTCGGCTATATCAAGCTCGGTCAGTCCTCCACGACACTATCGGGTGGGGAGAGCCAGCGTATCAAGCTCGCCTCCGAGCTCGCCAAGCGTGATACGGGCAAGACGGTATACATCCTCGACGAGCCGACTACGGGGCTTCACTTCGAGGATATACGTGTCCTGCTGGGTATCCTGAATCGCCTCGTCGAGCGAGGTAATACCGTGATCATCATCGAGCACAACCTAGACGTCCTCAAGAGCGCAGACTATATCATCGAGATCGGCCCCGAGGGGGGTAAGGACGGAGGAGCCCTCCTCTTCGAAGGAACTCCCGAGGCTCTTACCCAGGTGAAGGACAGCCCTACGGCGCCCTTCCTCGCTCACGAACTCAAGCTCGCCAAGGGAAGTAAGAAAGGGAAGAAATAACTAAACACACATATCTAGTCTACTTAACGCCAACGCACATGAAACTAGGAAACCGCCTGTCAAACAAGATTTGTCCCGACAATATGACGATAGAGGAGTGGCAGGTAGCCCTCCGTCGGGAGAACGCCCGAGAGAGCGACTTCTCCGTCGAGCATCTAGACAAGAACCGTATCTGGGGAGACTACTTGGTCTGCAGTGCTACGGGGCGCTATCGTGTCGCCTTCCGTGGCGTACAGAGTGATCGCAACTTCTGCTCCTGCCTCGACTTTCGCACCAATGGTCTCGGTACCTGCAAGCACCTAGAGGCTGTAGCCCTATACCTACAGAAGCACGTCCCCGGCTATCCCTGGGCAGGCCTTAGCTATGCCGCCGAATACTCCTCGGTCTATGTGAGCTACAAGGGAGGCCGGAGCATTCGTATTCGGGTAGGCGACGCCTATAGAGCCGAGTACGAGCGACTCAAGGAAAAGTACTTCACGCCCGAGGGGATCCTCCCCGAGGCGAACTATCCTCTCCTGGAGGAGATATGCCAGGAGGCGGTAGCCATCTCCTCCTCCTTCCGCTGCTACGGAGACGTGCAGGAGTTCGTCAACGAATGCCTAGCCCTCCAGCAGTGGAAGACCGAGCTCCAGAATGCTTACCCCGAGCAGGCCATCCCCTGGGATAAGAAGGTGCTTACCCCGGCTTACGCCGATGTAGAGCGTCTCCTCTACGAGCTTTGCCTCAATGGGTTTGGCTTCATCGTCGGGCTCAAGCACCCCTTCTACATGCACCTCATCGCCCGTCTTGTCGAGGAGGTCTACCAAGGGGAAGTCGTCCGGGAGAAGGGCTATGTCATCGTCAATACCGATACCGATGTCCTGCTCTGGCAGTCCGTGCTCCTCGAATATAGTGAGTACATCCACCTGCCTGTCCAAGTCATCTCTCAGCAGAACTTCCTCAAACAGCAGATCCAACAGGGGGCCAAGGCGACCTTCGTCTACGTCAACGATGCTGACTGCCTCAAGGAATGGAAGAATCCTCTCTCCCTTGCCATAAAGCGCCTAGAGGTGAAGCACCTCTATCTTCACGTGGAGACGCTCCAGCACTTCACCCCCGTACAGCTATCGTCGATCCTGCAGCATATCAACCCCTTCATCATCGGACCCTTCTATAAGTTCATCCATACGTACCGCCCGATGTTCCCACTGAAGGAGCGTACGGACTTCCTTCCCCCCGAGATGCAGGCCTTCACGATCTTTGTGACGCAGGTCCTCCTCACTGCCCCTGTCCTACCCAAGGGCGACGCCCCTTCTACCGCTCCGATCCCAGTAGAGGAGCTCCTTACCCCTGAGAATAGGGTCGCCCGATTCCTCGCCCTGCTCGGTGAGATCCTGGATGATCCGGACTCGTCAAAGCTTCTGCGGGAGCGCATCGGTCAGATCTCTGGGCTCAGGTAGCTTGCCTAAGTAGTCTAATTAGATTACCTTTGCACACAATTTGTTAGGGGGATTTCCCCTGAGGTCGGAGGCCTCCCTCCGACGCATACGATCAAAGCATAGTATACATTAAATAATAGAAAGACGAATGGCTGTATCGATTAAGCAGACCTCCGAAGTAGCAGCTGTCATCACCGTATCGGTGAGCGCAGCAGACTACCAACCCCAAGTAGATAAGGCACTGAAGAACTACCAGAAGAACGCTTCTATCCCAGGCTTCCGTAAGGGACACGCTCCTCTGGGACTGATCAAGAAGCAGTTCGGTACCTCCACCAAGGTCGACGAGATCAATCGTGTTGTCGTCAACGCTCTCTTCGGCTACATCGACCAGGAGAAGCTCCAGATCCTCGGCAGTCCCATCCCTGTGGAGAATGAGAAGGAATACGACTTCGCTACCACCGAAGACTTCGAATTCTCCTACGACGTAGCTCTCGCTCCCAAGATCGAAGCTAAGCTGGATAAGAAGGACAAGCTCACCTACTACCGCATCGTCGCTACCAAGAAGATGGAGGACGAGCAGATCCAGCGTATGCTCGACAATGCCGGTAAGCAAGTCGAAGCTGACTCTGTCGCTGACAACGACGTAGTATACGGGCGCATGATCGAGCTCGAGAACGGACAGCCCAAGGCTGGCGGTATCGAAGCCGAACAGGCTCTTATCCTGCCTCGCTTCGCTAAGAACGAGGCTGAGAAGGCTAAGCTCATCGGTGCTAAGGTCGGTGACACGATCTCGCTTGAGCCCTTCGCTCTCTATGGTGGCGAAGCTCCTGAGATCGCATCGCTCCTGAACATCGAGAAGGAGGCAGTCCCTGCTCTCGACGGGGTAGGCTTCTCCTATCAGATCCATAAGATCTCTCGCCGTGAGCCTGCAGAACTCAACGATGCCTTCTTCACCGAAGCCTTCGGAGAAGCGAGTGACATCCGTAGCGAAGAAGCGCTACGTCAGAACATTCAGGCTAGCTTCTCCGAGCAGTTCGCTACGGAGAGTGACTTCAAGTTCACCCGTGACCTCCGTGCCCTTCTCCTCAAGAAGGCTGGCAAGGTAGCCTATGATGAAGCTCTCCTCAAGCGTATCTTCATCGCTCGCAACAAGGATGTCAAGGAGGAAGAGCTAGACCGTGATCTGCCCAAGATCCTCGACGATATCACCTTCGACCGCATCAAGGCTCAGATCCTCGAAGCAAACAACGTCAAGATCGAGGAGGAAGACCTTAACAAGTTCGCTCTCATCGTAGCGAAGAACCAGTTCGCTATGTACGGCATGACTAGCGTACCCGATGAACTCCTAGAGAACTATGCCCAGAGCATGCTCAAGGACGAGCGTACTAAGGAGAACCTCATCGACCGTGTCGCTGATAGCAAGCTCGCCTCTATCGCCAAGGACGCTATAAGCGTCGAGGAGAAGGAGATCTCCCCAGAGGAGTTCAACGCCCTCATGGCAGACGGTGCCGAGGCTTAGTACACGCCCCTCTTATCCGATGGTCTCTCCTCAGGGTCTTAGCTCTGTGGAGAGACCTTCGTTTTGCTCCTGAGCTCGCCTAGGGCTCACCACTGTCCCTCCTCGGAAGGGGACGATTCACCCACAAGAAATATAGACTAGCGATATGATCACAGTCAGCGATCTCTCTGTGCAGTTCGGCAAGCGCATCCTCTTCCAGGATGTCAATCTCAAGTTCACGCCGGGGAACTGCTACGGCATCATCGGTGCTAATGGGGCTGGTAAGTCCACCCTCCTACGCACGATCAGTGGTGCCCTTGAGCCTACCCGTGGCTCGATCACTCTGGGTCCTGGTGAGCGCCTCTCGGTACTCAGTCAGGATCACCATGCCTTCGATGCCTTCACCGTCATGGATACTGTCCTGATGGGGCACAGTGTCCTCTGGGCGATCATGGAGGAGAAGAACGCCCTCTATGCTAAGCCCGACTTCAACGATGAGGACGGTAATCGTGTCGCTGAGCTTGAGGACAAGTTCGCCGAGATGGAAGGCTGGAATGCTGAGAGCGATGCAGCGATGCTCCTCAGCGGTCTTGGTATCAAGGAAGACCTCCACTACAAGCTCATGAAGGAGCTTAGCGGTAAGGAGAAGGTGCGTGTCCTACTAGCTCGTGCTCTCTATGGCAAGCCTGACAACCTCCTCCTCGACGAGCCTACCAATGACCTCGACCTAGAGACCGTCACTTGGCTGGAGAACTATCTCTCCGAGTACGAGCAGACGGTGCTCGTCGTCAGCCACGACCGTCACTTCCTCGACTCCGTCTGTACGCACACCGTAGACATTGACTTTGGTCGTGTCCAGCAGTTCGCAGGGAACTACAGCTTCTGGTACGAGTCCAGTCAGCTCGCTCTGCGCCAGCAACAGCAGCAGAACAAGAAGGCTGAAGAGAAGCGTAAGGAACTGGAGGAATTCATCCGTCGCTTCAGTGCCAACGTAGCTAAGAGCAAGCAGACCACCAGCCGAAAGAAGATGCTGGAGAAGCTCAATGTCGAAGAGATCAAGGCCAGTAGTCGTCGCTATCCCGGGATCATCTTCACACCTGATCGTGACCCAGGGAATAAGATACTCGAGGTCAAGGGACTCACTGCTTATGCAGATGATGGTACCCTGCTCTTCCGTGATCTGAACTTCAATGTAGAGAAGGACGACAAGATCGTCTTCATCAGCCGTGATCCACGTGCGATGACGGCGCTCTTCCAGATCATCAACGGCGAAGAGAAGCCTGCAGAAGGTACCTATGAATGGGGGCAGACGATCACCGAAGCCTACCTACCTCTGGACAATACCGCCTTCTTCAATACGGACATGAACCTCGTCGAGTGGCTCTCGCAGTTCGCAGCAGATACCAATGAGGTCTACCTCAAGGGCTTCCTCGGACGTATGCTCTTCTCCGGCGAAGAGATCCTGAAGAGTGCTTCCGTCCTCTCTGGGGGAGAGAAGATGCGCTGCATGATCTCCCGTATGATGCTTAAGAATGCCAATACGCTTGTCCTCGATAGTCCGACGAACCACCTTGACCTGGAGTCGATCCAGGCCTTCAATAATACGCTGAAGACCTTCAAGGGGAATGTCCTCTTCACGAGCCATGACCACGAGTTCATTCAGACGGTGGCTAACCGCATCATCGAGCTGACGCCTGGGGGTATCATCGACAAGATCATGGATTACGACGACTACATCGTCGATCCTACCGTCGCAGAGCTCAAGGCCAAGTACTACGGCGCTTAGTCGCCCCCTGATCTAGGGCAAGGAAATAGCCGTCCTGAGCCCATACGATTGACCCAGCAGGGACGCACTCTTTCACTGAGTGCGTCCCTGCTATTTTTTTGTCCCCATCGGTAGGGGCAAAAAGGGACCTACGGTAGGTCGCAAGAGCGACCTACCGTAGGTCGTCGAGACGACCCACAGTAGGTTTTTTCGACGACCTACCGTAGGTCGGTTTTTCGGGTCTTCGGGACGCTTGATCTTAGGGGGCAAGAGTACCTGTTCTACGCTGGGGGATAAAGCCTATTCATTCCCTCGTATAGAAGTCTGTGAAAGGCACCCCAAAATGCGAGCTAGAAAGCCCTATAATGAGGGGTATTCACTGGAAATCTCTACCTTTGGTATGACCCTTACTCATCTAAGGGCATGTTTCATTCACCTACACACAAATACACAGACATGCTAAAACATTTTCTGAAAACAGCTCTGCTGGGCCTCTTCTCCGTACTTGGCCTAGCTTCCTGCGACTCTGCTGCTAAGCAGGCAGAAGACTTCGACGCTCTTCGCCCCACACTCCTCGGAGGAGTCTATTTCTATCGAGGCTACGGTGGTGTAGATGCTGTTGCTAGCCTCCTGAGCTCGGAGGGGGTCTCCCAGATCGAGGGCTACAAGGAACTCTTCATCAATCCCTATAAGAACGAGGAGCCTAGCAATATCACCTCTAACTTAGAGCGGGACTGGGGGATCACTGATGCTGCTGGTCTCAAGGCAAAGATGGAGAGCCTAAAGACAGCTGCTAGTGAGCACAAGGCTTGGGACTTTGCTCGTGGTGTCATGATCGCCTGGTCGGGTCTGAGGGTCGACTTCCTGACTCGTGAGGAAGCGGATGCGTATATCAAGTCCCTCGTACCGCTAGCTCAGGCTAAGTTCGCCGACTGGAATGCCTACTACAAGGACTTCATCGATGGACGTACCGCTTGGGATCCTCAGAACGAGTACGGCGGTAGGGAAGAATTTGAGGCTGCCGTCAAGGACCTCCTAGAGAATCCACAATCCATCTATAAGGTGATCCCTCTGAAGTAACTGCTAAGGGCTGAGAAGGCTACCGCTAAGATCCCCTTCTCTCCGAGCCCTAAGTACTAAAAGCCGTGGGGCGATACTCTCGATCGAGAGAGTATCGCCCCACGGCTTTTACTGCTGGAGTCCCTAGGCTCACTTAGGGGTCGTTCCTCTGAGCCAGTAGGAGCTGGAGTTAGCTACCGAACTGATACGTACATAGCCATCTTCGCCCGAGATAGGATCGATCTGGTAGGGCGAATTGGACATGATCGACTGGAGGTACCAGTCGAAGGCGCGGTGCCCGAAGAGCCAAGCCAGATCCTTCTGGATGATCCGTGTCATGTGGAACTGATTTGCCTTGCCATAGATCGAGGTGAAGTCTACATAGTAGCTTCCCCATGAATCGTAGAACCAGTATTTGATCAAGAATTGTAGCGTGACCTTAGGCATCTCATCGTCGTACGAGCCCCAGTAGACATCGTTGCCGAAGGTGCCTGGATAGACGTCTCCCTCCTGTGTCTGCTGGACCTGTAGGAAGAGGTTGTAGGCATCCTTGCCCATCTTCCCCTCTTCGTAAGTGATCTGCGTAGACTGATGAGTCAGATCGTACGTGCCGGCGAAGAGGGTGAGGGTCTGCTTGCCATCGTTGGTCGTCACAGCGGTCTTATCGGAGTTGAGTTCGAGGGTACGTAGCGTGTCTGTACCGATGACCAGCGGGGTGAGCAGGCGAAGACCCTTGTCGGTGAAGACGATGGGAAGCAAGTGATTCTGATCGTCGTAGCGTGCCCAGAGCTGGCGTGCATTCCCGAAGACAGAGAGCGCAACCTCCTTCCCTCCGAGCTGGAGTGGAGAGAGCGCCTTAGCCTTGAGGGTCGCTTGGCTCTCGCTGATCTTCTCGAAGTAGGCCTTGGGGTCTTCGTCGATACGAAGGAGCGTCATGCGGTTCTTCGTACGTCCGCCACGAAGGGTGATGGTTCGCTTGTCGGTGCTGACCTTCTCGATGACGAAGTCAAAGTCCCCGTTATAGGCCTCGGGTACCCCCCACTGAGGGTTCGAATAGTGGTGCAGAGCGGCATTGAACGTGTCGAACGTCAGGCGTACCCCACCGTTGTGTGAGAAGTGGTAGGTCGAGCTATACTCGGTCTTGTAGACGGGCTTCTTCCCAAGCTCGGGCTTCTTCGGGTCGATGAGTACGGAGTCTATGACTTCCTTGTAATCCTCGGAGAAGATCTTAGCTTCGCCCTTCGATGCGAACTTGACACAGAGGTTGTGCCCGCCGTACTCACCCGAGCTGGGGACCAGTGTGAGTAGCCAGCCATGTTCGCTCGAGCGAAGGAGCGACTCTATTGACTTGATCTCCTCGTTGATGTAGGTCGTCGGATAGTTGCGGTCGTCGGGCATGTCCTCGTACTGCCGGCATGAGCCGAAGAGGAGCATGAGCCCGAGGGCCAGGATATGATAGTAGCGCATAGTTAGTATCCTTTAGGGTATTGGGTGAAGTCCATACTTGCGACCTTCGCAAGCCTCTTCTGAGCTTCAGCTCGGATCTTATCCAGGTCAGCCGAGTATTCGGATCGAAGGTATTCCTTCATGATCGCCAGCTTCTTCTCGATGATCTCACGGCCGGTGAGGGTGGCTTCGCTACGATTCTTCCCTTCGGCCTTCTTCATGAGCTCTTCCCACTCAGTATCGGAGTAGAGGATGTAGAAGGCAAAGAGTTCGGCGAAGTCTTCGTCGGCATCGGTGCTGGCATAGTCACTGACGAAGCCTGCGTAGTTCGAGCTCTGTCCCGTACGCCACCAGTAGGAGAAGGCGTCCTGCTTCTGATACTCGAGCGAGGAGAGTTTGTCGAACTCTGGTGGGTAGGCTCGCTCCTCATGGAGCGTATGGGCTGACTCGTGGAAGAGCACGCTCACGTACGACTCACGCACGGTGGCGATGTAGTGGGTATTCAGCTCATTGATGTTGTAGATCCAGATCATCCCTTGGGGAGCAGCCCCTGCCATACGACGGTCGATCGCATAGCCCGAGGATCCGAAGAGATTGAGGTACTTCACCGTGTGGGTCTGTAGGTAGCCTTCAGGCGTGGAGGCTTCGTAGACTTGGAAGAATAGGTAGTCGATGAGGTTGAGGAACTCTAGAGCCTTATTCTCCATCACGGGCGCTAAGAGATAGCGACGGTCAGTGACCTTATCGTCGTAGCGGTAGCTGATGTCTACGTTGTACTTCGCAGCGAAGAGCTTCTGTATGTATTGGTCAAGACGGGTCATCTCCGACACAGGCTGCTGTGTGAAGACCTGACGATGGGCCTTGACTGAATCAATGTCCGAGGAGCACCCCATGAGGCCACTCAGTGCTAGGGTGGCAAGGGGAATGAATAACTTCTTCATAGCTCGTAGTCAGATTATTTGGTAGGGTTTTGCACGATCTTCCCCTTGATCGCCTGGCTGGGAAGCTGGAGAGCCTGGCGTGGGTCACGTGCCGAGAGCGTGCTCTGTACGACATATCGGTAGCCGTCATTCAGTCGGCGGTAGACAGGTATCCCGTAGCGCTTGATATCCTGCCATCTTAGCCCCTCGTGCATGGTGAGGATACGACGACACTGCAGGAGGTGCTGGAGGAGTGCATTGGCATCACTGCTGGCGATAGTGAAGTGGGGGTTGAGCTCCTTGCGTATCGAAGCCTTCTCCTTACTATCTAGAGCAAGGGCATTGTAGAAGGCGATGATCTCTGCCCTGGTGAAGCTCTTCTTACGATCGTTCTTCTCCCCATCATTGAGGTAGTTCGTGGTGAAGAGATTGATGTCTTCGAGGGCAGAGTCGTAGTTAGCTGCACCCTGATGGATCTTCGCTTCGGCACGTACGAGGAGGGTCTCGTCGGTGGTGAAGGGCGTCTCCATCGTCTGGATACTATTGCTCGGATAGGTGGGATACTTGGGCTGTACGGTCTTATTGATATTCCCTTCGGTGTATATGAAGGGCTGGAACCAATAAGGGTCCTTACTACCCCAGATGTTCTTAGCGAAGAGTGTCTCGGTGAGGGTCAACTCCTGCGACTGAGTGAAGCGGGTATTGTAGTAGCTCGTCCCTCCTGTGATCAGCCAAGGATAGTAGCTGTAGGTCGAGATGGTAAGCAGGTTCGCTGGATTAGCGATGTCGTAGTAGGCTAGAGCGAATGCTGCGTCGGTACGGGGGACATTGTAGAAGGCCTTCCAGTTACGTAGCACCTGCGAGGGGTTGGACCCCAGTACCTTGTCGGCATGCTCGATAGCCTTGTCCCACTTCTGATAGTAGAGGTAGAAGCGTGCAGCGAAGGCATGACCTGAGGCAGCAGTGAAGTGGAACTTCTTGTACCTGTCGCTGTAGATGGAGTACTTCTCCAGAAGTGGAAGTCCAGCCTCGATATCTGCAGCTATCTGCTGGTAGGTCTCAGCGAGTGTGCCTCGAGAGTAGTTAGGGAGTAGGTTCACGACACGCTCCTTGAGGTAGGGTATCCCTAGGTCTGAGCTACTGGTCTGTGGGTCGAAGGCAAGGCAGAAGGCATTAGCCAGCTGGAAGTGACCCCAGGCTCGTGCCAGAAGGGCTTCACCCTCGGCAGCTCGATATCCCTCACTAGCATCGCCTGTAGCCTTGATATCCTCTAGGGCTTCGTTGGCATGTGCGATGGCATAGTAAGTCGTCTCCCAGATCTCATACGGAGCATCGTAGAGATTGTCCGAGTTCACGATCTTATCCCAGTAAGCAGCACCCTCGCAGAACTGGCTGGTGTAGGGATTGCTCGTACCATCATCCTGGATATTGTCCGAGGAGAGCTCCGTGAGGTAGCTGATGGAGCTGGTAGAGTAAGCGCTATTGAGTAGCTTCTGGATCTTGCTGGCGTTGTCTGGTTCGACGAGGTCCGAATAGGGGTTCTTGTCGAGGAACTTATTGCACGATGTCATCGAGAGGGCGAGGATGACACCTAGTCCGATGGATGTAAGTGGCTTCATTGTTCGTTCGTATTTCGATGACTAGATACCCACTGTGCAGGTGAAGATGATCGAGTGGGGGCTGTAGGCATAGGGTAGTGCTCCGTTGAGCTTCTTGTCTGAGTAGATCAGGAAGAGGTTCGATGCCTGGAGCTTGAGATCCACTGAGCTAAGGAAGGTCTTAGCTAGGGCAGCCTTAGGTATGGAGTAGCCCAGAGAGATGTCTCGCAGCTGGATGTAGTCACATCGGGCGATACGTACATCGGAGTAGTTGTACGTGCTGTAGGCACGGGAGAGGTTGGGGTAGCTATTGCGCTGACCACTGGTGGGGATGGAGGGGACGTTGGTACGCTCTTCGTCACCTGGAGCACGCCAGCGACGGTTGAACTCATGCCCGAGGACTTGGTAGTCGTAGTAGCTGGAGCTGAACTGTGTGGGTAGGCGCTTGACGCTCCCGAAGGAGTAGAGCACGTAGACACTTAGCGAGAAGTTCTTCCAGCGGAAGCTGTTGTTCAGACCTCCCTGGTCGGTAGGCTGGAGGGTACCGGAGTACTTGAGGTAGTCGAGGTTCTCCGTAGCGCTGAAGTTGATATTATCCCGCTCGATGGATCCATCATAGTTGTAGAAGAGGGGGAAACCTTCCTTCGACAGCTTGTAGAAGGGGATAGAGAAGATCGAGGCAAGGGGATAGCCCTCACGAGCTGCTCCGCCCGATGAGCTGACCAGGGTCGATACGTCGGGATGTGAATTGAGCTTGGTGACCTTATTTGTATTACGTGAGTAGGAGAAGGTCGTCGTCCAGGAGAAGAGCTTGCTCTGGATGTTCTGTGTCGTCAGGGAGAGCTCTACGCCCTTAGCTTCCATGGAGGCTACGTTACCATAGGGCTTGAAGAAGCCTCCCGTCCCTTGGTTGTAAGCGACATCGACGAGATCTCTACCCTGGCGGGAGAAGAGGTTGAGCGAGGCGCTTATCCGTTCGTTCCACAGACCGAAGTTGAGGTTCCAGTTCAGCTCATACATCTTCTCATAAGTCAAGTCATGGTTGGCTGGCTCACTGAGGTAGAGTCCGGGCTCGATCAGGTCATTGGGACGGAAGGGCAGGAAGGGCTTGATGCGCTGATAGGAGTTGTAGACGAAGGGGAGTGTCCCTGTCATCCCGTAGGAGAGCTTGGTAGAGAGCGAAGAGAGGGGCGATAGGCTAGGGAAGAAAGCTTCGCTAGTTATGTCCCATCCTAGGGCTACATTCCACGTGGGGATCCAGCGCACGAGGCGAGACTTACCGAAGCGGTTAGTCCCTTCGTAGCGGAGCGATCCATCGAAGGAGTAGCGTCCGAGGAAGCTGTAGGAAGCATTGCCGAGGAAGGCTACGTTGCGGTCGATCGTCGTCTTGCGGGTATAGTACTTACGGTTCCCTTCGTGGAGCCACTTGAAGAGGAGGGGATCGAAGGTACTGAGTTCACCTATCTCAAAGTTCACCCCATATTCATCGTGCCAACCGCTCTTCTCGAGGTAGTCGAAGAGGTCCATCCCTCCGACGAGCGTCAGGGCGTGCTTCCCATCGGCGAAGGTATCGGTATAGGTGGTACGGGCCTGCAGGTCAAAGCGCCGAGAGGAGAAGTCCTGTATGGTACGATAGCCCCCATGAGGCATGACTACCTTGGGTACGGCGTAGACGTCATCAGCGGGCTTGTATAGGTAGCTATTACGGTCTCGGATGAGACGCTTGTTCATGGCACGGAAGCGCTCCGACACGTTAGACTTCTCTGTGCGGATGAATTCGGAGATCTGTCCGTAGTACTGGATCGACCCAAGGAGTGAGGCGTTGAACTTCTGTGAGGGGCGATAGGCGATCGAGGCTTGTAGGCGGAGGTTGATCGCATCGTCGTCCTGATAGTTCTGCTTCATCTCTTCCTTGAGGTTGAGGGGAGCGAACTCGTAGAGGTAGTATTGATCCGGGTCTAGTGTGCGGGAGAAGGTGCTGGCAGAGGTCAGCGAATTGAAGTCTCCTCCATCATGGCTCTGGGAGTAGGATGCATTGACGATCGAGCCGAAGGTCCAGTAGCGGTGAGGCTTGAAGGATGCATTGAGATTGAAGAAGTAGGTGTTCTCTGACTGGACCTTAGCCCACCCTGGGTCGATGGTAGCACCGAGGGAGGCGTAGAAGTTCGATATCTGTGTCCCCGAGGCCAGCGATACGGTGTGCTGGTGGCGGATGCTGTTCTGGAAGAGCTCCTTGAACCAGTCGGTGTTCCTTCGCTCAGCAGCTGCTAGATAGCGGGTCTGCCCCTCGAGGGTATTGTCTTGATAGTAGTGCTTGTTCTTGTACTTGATCGCATTGTCATACATCAGCCCGTACACTCCGTAGCGTGTCTGATAGAGCACTGTCTCGGGGCTCAAGCTACCGCCCTGCTCCAGCTCCTTGAGCACCGACATCTGGTCCTGAGAGTTGAGGATGTTGAACTCTCTGTAGGAGGGGATGAGTCGGTAGGTGAGCTGTGTGGTGTAGGTGAAGCGATTGATCCCCTGGCCTGCGTGACGTGTGCGGACGGAGATCACACCCCCTGTAGCTTGGTTACCGTAGAGTGCCGTGGCAGAAGCGTCGGTGATGACGGTGAAGCTCTCGATATCTCGCTCTGAGAGCCCGGGCAGGGCTGCTGCGATGAGGCGCTTAGCGTCGGGGGAGGCTAGGTCGGCGGTGTTGAAGTCTTTGTCCTGCTTGTAGACGACTCCGTCGATGACCCAGAGCGGGTAGTACTTGGTCTGGATGGAGGTCGTCTGACGCATCGTCGTCACCGCTGCTCCCTTCTGGGCCTCCTCGGCGTCCTCGAGGGTGATGGTCATCGGATCTCGGGAGACTGCTACCTCGAGGGTCTTCTTGCCCGTGAGGGAGAAGATGAGGGTGGACTGCTCTGCTACTTGGAGGGAGAACTTACCTTCTGCGTCTGTCGTCGTGTGCTTATAGTGGTCGACCTTGTCTGTGACAGATACCTTGGCTAGAGGGGCGCCTCTAGAGTCGAGTACCTTGCCCTGGACAAGGATCGTCTGAGCACAAATGGCTGTCGCTGGGCTGACCATAAGGATCAAGCCCAAGATTAGGTTCCATAGTCTAGTTACCATAATCAATAGCTACGTTTGTATGTTAGTGCTTAGCTTGCTCCCCTGTCTCTCGGAAAGGTTAGAAACGAGGGTTGCAGAAACAAATTTAGTAAAAAGAGAATATGGGTGTTACGAAAAGTAAGGAAGCGTATATAATATATTTTTTAAGGAAAGAGCGCTTCATCGCCACTTTATTATTAAGTAAAAGAGGACGGAATTTCGGTAGTCGAAGGTAGGGGGAGTCTCCTCAGTGAAAGGTCGGGGAACGAGGGTGCTCTTGGCTCAATCCTACAGGGTGGGGCTGAATAAACCTACGGTAGGTCGTCGATGCGACCTACCGTGGGTTGTGATGACGACCTACAGTAGGTTTTTTCGGTGACCTACCGTGCATCCCTTTTGCCCCCTCTAGAGGTCGCTTGTAGAGCGGAAAGTAGATCGCCCCCTCCAGCAGGTGTAGCTGGAGGGGGCGATGTCGTGCTTGTCTGAGGCTGTAGCCTCAGTGCTAAGAGAGGGGATCTTCGTCCTCTGTCGGCGGGTAAGCTGTGGCGTCGAAGGTGGGGGAGGCTGGGGTAGAAGCCGTCGGGGTAGCCCCTCGGCTCGCCTGCTGATGTATCCGAGCGTGGGTAGCTACGATCTCGGTGACGAGAGTGCTCGTACCTGAGCGGTCTACCTCCCGTACATACTCGATACGCCCTGCTATGGAGAGGATAGAGCCTTCGTGCGCCTGCTCTAGTAGCATACCCGTGCTACCACGAGCTATGATCCGGTGCCAGAGTCGCTGGGTGTAGCTCTTACCCCCTTCTCGTCCCGTGACCTGCTCCTCAGTCTTGAGGCGAAGATGTACCTCGGGGAAGTCGGGGGCGAGGTAGTGGATGGTCGGCTCCTCGGTGACTTCGCCCGTGAGTATGACTTGGTTGGTAGGCGGTAGCTGTGCCATCGGGCTTAGCGATTCAATACCTTGTTCTTGGCGATGACAGCCACGTAGTCCTTGAGGTAGTTAGGGGTCCAGTAGGCTGTATCTACGAAGTCTCCCCGCTTGAAGGCTTGGCTAGCCAGTGGGATCATCGCTGAGGCTTGAGGGGCGAAGCCTTCGTCCCAGACTTCGTAGCTCGACTGAGGCCAGAGGCTACGGGTCTTCGTCGCTCCATTGCCGACGAGGATAGGGTGTGGAGCGTCTTCGAAGAGGGGATGCTCCCCGTCTAGTACGGCGGCGTAGTCCTCGGAGAGACGCTTCCCCTGGCTGTCGAAGCGGGCTGCATAGACCTCCATACGACGGGCGTCCAGCAGGGGGAAGATCGTAGCTTCCTGCCCCTCGGGAAGGGCGCTGATAGCCTGATGAGCTAGGAGCTCCAGCGTATCGACAGCTAGGAGTGGGAGCTGGTAGCCAAGGCAGAGCCCCTTGGCAAGAGAGGCTCCTATGCGAAGGCCTGTATAGCTCCCTGGGCCAGCACTCACGGCGATGGCGGAGAGCTGGTGTCCCTCGGCCTTAGCCCAGCGGATAAGTTCGTCGACCATGGGGGCAAGCGCAGCGGCGTGCCCCCCCTCAGGGGCTTCGATGGATCGGGTGGCCAAGACTTCTGTCCCACGACCTAGCGCAGCACTGCACATCGTCGTAGAGGTCTCTATACAAAGGATCATGATAGGGATGATTAAGGGAGGTAGCGTGTTAGTCGATGACGAGCTCTACGGGGCAGTGGTCGGAGCCATAGATCTCGGTGTGGATCTTAGCCGAGGTGAGTCGGGGTACAAGCCTCTCTGAGGTGACGAAGTAGTCGATACGCCAGCCGGAGTTGCGCTCACGAGCCTTGAAGCGGTACGACCACCAGGAGTAGATGTCTCGCTGATCAGGGTAGAAGTGACGGAAGGTATCTACGAAACCCGCATCGAGGAGCTCTTGGAACTTCCCACGCTCTTCGTCGGTGAAGCCAGCGTTCTTGCGGTTGGACTTAGGGTTCTTCAGGTCTATCTCCTTGTGGGCGACATTGAGGTCACCGCAGACGATCACAGGCTTCTTCTCATCCAGCCCCTTGAGGTAGGCTCTGAAGGCATCTTCCCAGGTGACACGATACCCGAGACGGCGGAGGTCGTCCTGGGAGTTAGGTACGTAGACGGTGACGAGATAGAAGTCAGGGTACTCCAGCGTGATGACTCGTCCCTCGGTGTCATGCTCAGGGATGTCGATACCGTAGGCTACAGAGAGGGGTTCATGACGCGTGTAGATCGCCGTGCCCGAATACCCTTTCTTCTCGGCAAAGTTCCAGTAGGAGGTGTAGGTCGGGAGTTCTGCATCGAGCTGGCCGGCCTGCATCTTAGTCTCTTGCAGGCAGACGAAGTCAGCATCTAGTTCCTTAATGATATCGGGGAAGCCTTTACTAAAGACGGCACGTAGGCCGTTGACGTTCCAGGAGATGAATTTCATTCGTTGTTGACTGATCTTATTGCTTGTAGTGGGTGGGGTCTTCGATCCCTGCTTCTTGCATCGCTTCACGACGCTCGATGCAGGTAGCGCACGAGCCGCACTGGAGGTCTCCACCCTCGTAGCAACTCCAGGTCTCAGCGTAGTTGATACCTAGGAACTTGCCGTGGCGAGCGATGTCCCCCTTAGATATATCGGTATAGGGAGCAGTGACTTCGACGGCATTGCTTGTCCCCTGTAGGATGGCCTCATGCATCGGGCGGATGAAGGAGGCACGACAGTCGGGATAGATAGCGTGGTCCCCGAAGTGATTGGCTAGATAGACCTTCGTAAGTCCTCGGCTCTCAGCGAGCCCAGCAGCGATGGAGAGCATGATCCCATTGCGGAAGGGGACGACGGTCGCCGCCATGTTCTCCTCGTCGTAGCTCCCCTTGGGGATAGCTCCTCCCCCCTCCAGCAGAGCACTGCGGAAGTACTGCCCGATGAAGGCGAGTGGGATGGTGAGGTGCTCGATGCCTAGACGCTCGCAGTGGAGGCGAGCGTAGGGGAGCTCCCGTGCATTGTGCTTCGAGCCGTAGTCGAAGGACACCGCCAGCGCTAGGCTATCTTGGTACTCGTAGAGGAGGGTGACACTATCCATCCCCCCTGAGAGGACGATGAGGCCGTCTTTTGTCTTCATGAGCAGGCTAGAGGAAGAAGCTCAGGATGATCTGAGCAGAGATGATACGGACGAACATACCCACAGGGTATACGATCGCATAGGCTACCGAGCTGGAGCGAGACTCGTTGATGGACATGGCGTAGTCTAGGGCCATGGAGTTGGCCATCACGCCACAGAGCATCCCGACGGTCTCGGCGTGGGTCTTCTTGTAGCCGAAGAGCGAGATGAGCCCCACGATCATCGTCGGCAGGACGGTGATGAGGAAGCCAAGACCGATCCAGAGGAGGCCATCGCCATGGATGATCATCTCGAAGAAGTGGGAGCCACTAGCCAGACCAAGACCGGCGAGGTAGAGGATGATCCCCAGTTGCTTGATTAGCTGTGTGGCGCTATTACTCATATAGGTGGCGATACGGAAGCGAGCTCCGAAGGCTCCCATGAGTATGCCTATGATGATCGGGCCGCCAGCGAGACCAAGCTTGATGGGCATGCTGAGCCCCGGGATCGTCAGCGGGATCGACCCGATGATACAGCCCATAGCCAGACCGAGGAAGAAGCTGAAGAGCTTCGGCTTGTCTAGCGTGTTGATCGAGTCCCCGAGGAACTTCGCTGCCCGCTCGACCTCCTGTGCTTCGCCGACCACGGAGAGCCGGTCTCCCAGCTGGAGGTAGAGGTCGGGAGTCGCTAGGATCTCGATGCCTGCTCGGTCGATGCGGGTGATATTGATCCCGTACTGATTGCGCAGGCGCAGGGCTCCGAGCTTAGCGCCGTTGACCTTGGAGTTGGTGATGATCAGGCGCTTGCTGATGAGTTGGGAGTCGATGGCGTCCCAGTCGATGTCGGGGCGGTTCCAGTCTCGGCTCTCGGCTCGCTTCCCAAAGAACGCCTCCATCTCCTCTAAGTCTTCGGGATGGATGAGTACCAGGAGGTGATCCCCTTCCGTGAGCACCGTCTGCGAGGAGGGGATGATGAGGTTGTCTCCGCGCCAGATACGGGAGATAATGAAGTGCTTGTCCTCTAGGCGTACGGCCTCGAGGATGGTCTTGCCGAAGAGGACGCTATTAGTCAGCTCCAGCTCCGTGATATAGGTATTGCTGGCGGACTTATCCTCGGTAGGTTTGCTCCGTCGTGGGTCAACGAAGTTGAGGACGATAATGGCTAAGATCATCCCGACGACACCGAGCGGGTAGGTGAGGGCACAGCCTAGTGCTAGGTCGGCGATCTCACGGGCTCCACTGGGGCCGAGGATGTCCTGCATCGTACTCTGTACGGCTGCGAGCATGGGGGTATTAGTCACAGCTCCAGACATGATGCCCAGTAGGTTCGGCACGGAGATACCGCAGACCAAGTGGAGGATGACCACGAGGATGAGCCCGATAGCGATGACCAGAAGCCCGAGCATATTGTACAGGATCCCTTGACTCTTGAGTGAGGGGAAGAAGGAGGGACCTACTTCGACCCCGAGGGCGTAGACGAAGAGCGACAGACCGATGGTCTGGGCAAAGCTATTCATCTCAGGGTGGACACGGACACCGAAGTGCGCTGCTAAGATCCCGACGAAGAAAACGAAGGTGATCCCCAGGGAGAGCTTGCCCACCCGAAGCTTCCCCAGGGATAGCCCCAGGGCCGAGACGAGGGTAAGCCAAACGAGGGTCTCCAGCACCGACGGGGTGACGAAGACGTCTCGTAGCCACGTATTTATTGCCTCCATTGATTGTAGTGAATGATTGGTCTGCAAGAAGCGTAAAGGCTTTGCCTTGGCAAAAGTACCACTTTTGTTGCGATTTGTTAAGTCCAAGAAGGGGGACTTGAGGGGTAAGGCTTCCTATCTCCTTCGTCCCCTAATAATATGGAGGGGCGCCTTCCTCTGTCGTGAGCCTCCATAGCCTTCTGGGATCACCGCATCTCAAGAGCGTAGAGGTAGGCTTGTCAAGGCAAACTAGAGGGGAAGGTCAATGAGCCTCGGTAGGGAGCACCTTCGGGTAAGGTGTCTTGAGCTATACTGCCCGCTCCTTCGACCTTCTATTTTTATTCCTCGGGAGGCACTACTGTTGCCTCTTGGGTGGTACTACTGCTACCTCCTTGGTGGCGCTACTGCTTCCTCTCTAGCCTTAATTTGACTTCGTTCCTTCCCCCGACGAGCGCCAAGACATGGCCTATTCCCCGCTATCTACGCCCGAGAAGGAGTAGGCGAGAGCTCCCTCGGCTAGCGCTCCTCGGCCGACGGTAGGCTCTGAGGCTGAACAAGTCAGACAATTTGTGTATTTTAGCGGTATATTGTACCCTGTGTACATACCCCTAGTAGTGTCGAATCAATGACAGAGCTTAAGCCCAAGTCTAGAGATCGCGTTCGTGCAGCTCTCTCCGCCCTCAAAGCCTTCAGCAGGCGACATCCGTCCCTGCGCTACATCATCACTGGTGTACTGGCTTTTGTACTGATCTTCCTCGTCGGAGATAGCAACCTCTTCAACTACCTGAGGAACGAGCGACGTAAGGCCTTCATACAAAGTGAATACAATCGCTATCGCCCTCAGTACGAAGCCGACAGCGCCCGTCTAAGCGATATCCGAGACAACCGAGAGCATATCGAGCGTATCGCTCGTGAGCAGTACTATATGCATATCCCTGGCGAGGAGGTCTTCATCCTAGCTCCGGATAGTCTTGACCCCTCGAAATAGAGTAGACTGAATTATGAACAAGCAGTACAAGTACCTCTATATCGTCAGCGTCCTCCTCCTGCTGAGTGGGGCAGCGCTAGCCGTGATCGACCATCCCGTCTTCGATATCATCTATGGCTTAGGTGCCTTTGGATATACTGCGTACTACCTACTGACGCCTACGGATGAGCTCACGGGGACGCTTCGCCGAGCCGTGCGTATGGGTGTCTTCTCGGGACTTCTCTTCCTGATCTCGGCTGTAGCTCGCTTCGATACGTTTGCTACCTTTGGTCAGGGTCTATGGCTAGTCTTCCTGGCTTTAGGGCTTATCTATATGATCTACGGGAATGTACTCCTCTATATCGACGAACGAAAGAAACAATGAAATCTAACCCTATAGCACCTGAAGGCAAGATCCGATCGGAACGCCTGACGGTACCGGGGGGCAAGAAGCCTCTCCTTCGACTCTACGTCGATAGTGCAGAGCCCACGACCCTGCTTCCCTTCCTCATCAAAGCCCTTCCCGATAAGAGCCGAACTACCATCAAGCAGCTCCTACATGACCGCTTCATCTCGATCGGTCTAGAGGCTACGACCCAGTTCGACGCCCCGCTCAAGGCTGGGGACGAAGTGAATATACATCCAGCGCCTCTCCCGAAGAAGTTCACCCATAAAGGTATCGAGATCCTCTATCAGGATGAATACCTCATCGTCATCCACAAGGATGCGGGCCTGCCTACCGTGGCCAGTGGGGAGGAGAAGGACAAGACAGCGCTCCGTCTGCTCTCGGACCACCAGAAGAGCTTCAACCCTCGTGCTAAGGTCTACCATATCAATCGCCTTGATAAGGATAGTGCGGGCTTTGTAGTCTTTGCCAAGAGTCGCGACTTGCAGTGCGAGCTGAGCGACCATTGGACTCGCTACGTGAGAGGCCAGCACTTCGCTGCCGTCCTCGAGGGTCACCCCCAGACAGACAACGGTATCCTCCTGCCCCCTCCCTCCGAGCTAGATCCGAAGAAGGACCGAGGGGCAAAGAAGGGAAAGGCTACCGGTGCCAAGCCCAGCTCAGAAGATGAGCGTACGGCGGGGCGAGCCGAGTGGCATACTCTGGTGAGCGGGCCTGGTCGTGTGCTCGTCTCGGTAGCGCTCCTGACGGGGCGCAACAATCGCCTACGTCGACAGTTCGCACAGCTCCGCCTGCCGATAGCAGGGGACTGGCGCAATGGATCTACGGAGAAGGAGCTCGGGCGAGTAGCGCTCGAGGGGACGCATCTGAGCTTTGTCCACCCTGTGACGGGCAAGCTCCTTGAGTTCCGTCAACCGATACCTCCACTCTTCCGGAAGCTCGTCAAGGGCGCCCAAGTCGCAACTAAAAATCCTAAGAAAACAGTGAGAAAATAGACCCACTAGTTAATCGTAAAGTATAATGACCACACAACAAAAACTGAAAAGGGGAGCACATGCTCCCGCACACTGGCCTTACTCAGCCATGCGAAGCATCTTCTTCGCCCTAGGCCTTCTCCTCTCTACGGTAGGCCTCAGCGCACAGATCGTACGTGATGCCGTCAGCTGGACTCGCTCCGTCGAGGATAAGTCCCCTACAGAGAAGGTCCTCGTCTTCACTGCGCAGGTCAAGGGGGAATGGCACCTCTACGGTACTGATCTCCCTAAGGGTGGACCTACACCTACACACCTCCTCGTCGACAAGATCTCTGGTGCCGAACTCGTCGGAGGCCTAGTCGCTAGCCAGAAGCCCATAGAGAAGTTCGACCCGAACTTCGAGATGACGCTTCGCTTCTATAGCGGGAAGGTATCCTTCCGTCAGAAGATCCGCATCACTGACCCTAAGAAGTTCGCCCTCGTGGGAGCTGTACGCTATATGGTCTGCAATGACGAGCAGTGCCTGCCCCCGACGAACTTCGAATTCACCATCCAACCCAAGGAGCTAGGTAAGCTGGGGGAGTCTGTGCCTGCAGCGCAGACCACCACTGAGACCGCTGAGACCCCTGCAGGCACTCCCGCCCTGGGGGAGGCTCAGCCCTCCGATAGTCTCCCTGCAGTAGCTGAAGCCACCGCTAGCGTAGCGACTGACTCCGCACAGACCGCTGTCTCTGACCTCTGGGCACCTGTGATCCCAGAGCTCAAGGCCTATGGCGATAAGGCGCTCAACCAAGCCGATGGATCGCTATGGATGCTGCTACTAGGAGGGTTCCTCGGAGGGCTCGTGGCTCTTGTCACCCCCTGCGTCTGGCCGATGATCCCTATGACGGTGAGCTTCTTCCTCAAGCGTACCTCCGACAGGAAGAAGAGTATCCGTGACGCCCTGATCTACGGGCTGGGCATCATAGTCATCTACGTCTCTCTGGGGCTGATCGTCTCTGCGATCTTCGGTCCAGCGACACTGAATGACCTAGCTACGAATGCCTACTTCAACGTAGCCTTCTTCCTGCTCCTGGTCATCTTTGCTATCTCCTTCTTCGGTGCCTTTGAGCTTGTCCTCCCCTCCTCGTGGACGACGAAGATGGACCAGAAGGCCGACTCTGCCTCGGGCTTCATCAGCATCTTCTTCATGGCCTTTACGCTGGCCTTAGTCTCCTTCTCTTGCACGGGTCCCATCATCGGCACGCTCCTAGTACAGGCAGCGACTTCCTCTACGGGGATCCTGGCTCCAGCAGTAGGGATGCTTGGCTTTGCCCTAGCGCTCGCCCTGCCCTTCACGCTCTTCGCCATCTTCCCCAACCTACTGCAGTCGATGCCTAAGAGCGGGGGATGGATGAACTCCGTCAAGGTAGTGCTTGCCTTCATCGAGCTAGCCCTCGCCCTGAAGTTCCTCTCTATCGCTGACCTGGCATATGGCTGGCGTATCCTCGACCGTGAGGTCTTCCTCTCCCTCTGGATCGTCATCTTCATCCTCCTCGGGCTATACCTGCTGGGTAAGATCCGCTTCCCTCACGACAGCCCTCAGGAGAAGACGCCTATCCCTGCGCTCTTCCTAGCGATCGTGTCCTTCTCCTTCGCCGTCTACATGATGCCTGGGCTCGTCGGTGCTCCCCTGAGAGCTATCAGTGCTTTCGCCCCACCTCTTCGCACGCAGGACCTGAACCTCTACAACGGGGAAGTGCATGCTAAGTTCGATGACTACGACGCCGGTATGGCCTATGCTCGTCAGGTAGGCAAGCCCGTAGTCATTGACTTCTCTGGCTACGGCTGCGTCAACTGCCGTAAGATGGAGGCTTCCGTCTGGATAGACCCGAATGTCAAGAGCCTTCTAGAGAATGACTACGTCCTGATCACCCTCATGGTCGACGAGAAGACACCACTGAAGGAGCCAATCGAAGTCCAGGAGAACGGCGAGACAGTCAAGCTTCGTACGGTAGGGGACAAGTGGAGTTACTTCCAGCGTATGAAGTTCGGTGCCAACGCCCAGCCCTTCTATGTACTCCTCGACCATGAGGGTAAGCCCCTCGGCCCTTCGAGAGCTTATGACGAGGATGTACCCGCCTATATCAAGTTCCTCAAGGCTGGCTTGAGCGAATTCGAGCAGCGTAAGTAATCCCACCACGTACCTTCTACTATGGGTATACAGCATAGTCGAGAGGAGAAGCTAGCGGCCTTTGGGCGCCTTCTTGATGTCATGGACCGCCTCCGCTCCGAGTGCCCTTGGGATCGGGAGCAGACGACAGAGAGCCTCCGCACCAATACCATCGAGGAAGTCTATGAGCTCTCCGATGCTATCCTCTCGGGAGCACCCGAGGAGATCAAGAAGGAGCTGGGGGATGTACTCCTCCATGTCGTCTTCTATAGCAAGATCGGAGAGGAACAGGGATCCTTCGATGTCGCCGATGTCGCCAATGCTCTGTGTGACAAGCTGATCTTCCGCCATCCCCATGTCTACGGAGAGACCGAAGCCTCTACCTCCGAGGCCGTCATAGAGCGCTGGGAGGAACTGAAGCAGAAGGAGAAGAACGGCAATAAGACCGTGCTCTCCGGCGTCCCCTCCTCCCTGCCCGCCCTGATCAAGGCCTACCGCATCCAGGACAAGGCTAGAGGTGTCGGCTTCGACTGGCAGCACCCAGAGGATGTCTGGTCGAAGGTCGAGGAAGAGCTCTCCGAGCTCCGTGGTGCCATCACCTCAGGCTCAGTAGAGGATACAGAGGCGGAGTTCGGTGACTTCCTCTTCAGTATCATCAATGTAGCTCGTAAGTACAAGGTCAACCCCGATAATGCCCTCGAGCGTACCAATACCAAGTTTATCCGTCGCTTTGGCTACATCGAAGCTCGGGCGAAGGAGGAGGGGCGTACGCTCAAGGAACTCTCGTTAGAGGAGATGGATGCACTCTGGGATGAGGCCAAGAAGCTCGAAGCTAAGCCTTAGCGCTCGGCTCACGCTTTAGTCCATCCTCCCGCCCATCTCCACTAGCTTTTCACTGGGCCTACTGGTCCTATTTGCCTGACCTCTAGAGGCTGATAGGGCTAGTAGGCTCACTGCTTTTCATCCGTCTAGATGCCTATGTCTCACCCAGACTCACCCATTCGACTCCTCTCCTCCTGCAAAGGATGGCTCCGCCCTAGCTCAAGCGATCACATGGATGCTGGAGCACCCAGAGGAGCGTAGAGCTATGGGGCAGAAGGGTAGGGAACGTATAGCACGAGACTTCAGCCCTGAGAGCTACTGCCAGCTCTTCGCCGAGCTCTTTCGCTCTCTCGCTCGGTAGTACAAGTTCTGGGGATTTATTAGGGTACTCCCTACTCCCTTGACAGGCTACATCCTAGGTAAAGACTAGGCTAAGCTCGGGGCACTCGGTAGTGTAGATTCTGAGTATCTGGCAGTCTAGTCTCTGACTACCTGCTAGCCTCAGCTCCGAGCCCGATCCCATATGATTTACTTCTTCCGTCTATACCTCCTCCTGTGCGGCTTTGCTTGAGTTAGCTGAGCTAGAGAGACGGGTACGACGACCTATTTACTCAATAATAAATATGACCACCACCTATACCGAAGCCCATGGCGCCTCAGTAGTGCGCTTTGCGGATATCGAGATACTCCGCTATGAGATCCCAGGGTTTGCCTCCCTGCCTTTAGAGCGGAAGCTATTCATCTATCACCTCAGTGAAGCGGCTCTTGCAGGACGGGATATTACCTTCGATCAGAATGGCCGTCACGGCCTGCGTCTACGAGCCTTCTTCGAGGGGATCTACTTGACCTACTCGGGAGATAGAGCTTCTGAAGCCTTCCAGGCACTCGAGACGTATCTCTTCCGTCTCTGGTTCTCATCGGGTATCCATCACCACTATGGCTCGGAGAAGTTCGAGCCTGCCTTCTCCCGAACTTACCTCCTAGAGGTCCTAGCCGAGGTACAGCGGGAAGGCCAGCTCCTTCGCTATCGAGGGCAAGAGCTGGAAGAACTGCTTCAGCTGATCTTTGACCCTCAGGTCGCCCCTCGCCGTACCGTGCAGAGTGGCGATGAGGATCTAGTGCAGGCTTCGTCGGCGAACTTCTATGCCCCCGGGGTGACACAAGCGGAAGCAGAAGGCTTCTACGCCCGTGCTTACGAAGATCTCTCCGAGGCCGAGCGTCAAGCTCCCCCTTCGCTCGGGCTGAATAGTCGCCTTGGGAAGAACGAGGATGGTGAGCTCTACGAAGAGGTCTACAAGCAGGGAGGCCTCTATGGTGAAGCCCTCACACGTATCATCGCTTCACTGAAGTCGGCCGCTGCCTATGCCGAGACAGACGAGCAGCGACGTACGATACTCTCCCTCATCGACTACTACAAGACGGGGGATCTGGACAAGTATAATGACTACTGCATCTCTTGGGTAGAGGATACGAAGCCAGAGGTAGACTTCATCAATGGCTTCACCGAGGTCTACACCGATCCGCTAGGCACGAAGGGGATGTGGGAGAGCCTCGTGCATATCCGTGATCACGAAGCTAGTCGGCGGACTGAGAAGATATGCTCCGAGGCCAAGTGGTTCGAGGATCATGCTCCCGTCGATCCACGCTTCAAGAAGGAGGAGCCACGAGGCGTCTCGGCTACCGTCGTCTCGGTAGCTATGCTCGCGGGAGACTCGTACCCCGCTACTCCTATCGGTATCAACCTCCCGAACGCAGACTGGATACGTGCTACACATGGCTCTAAGTCGGTGACGATCGACAACATTCATCGGGCCTACCATATCGCCTCGCAGCACAGCGGGATGGACGAGGCCTTCGTCCCCGACCCTTCGGTACGTGCGCTCCTCGAGAAATATGGCGAGGTCACGGAGCATCTCCATACCGACCTACACGAATGTCTAGGGCATGGCTCGGGGAAGCTCCTCCCAGGTGTCTCGGCGGACGCCCTTGGGGCGTACCATTCGACCCTAGAGGAAGCACGAGCCGACCTCTTCGCTCTCTACTATATGGCGGATGAGCATCTCGTCGAGCTGGGGCTACTACCCGATCGGGAGGCGTATAAGGCTTGTTACTACCGCTACCTACTCAATGGTCTAGTCACGCAGCTCGTGCGCATCCGTCCGGGACACGTGCTGGAGGAGGCACACATGCGCAATCGGGCGCTCATCGCTCGCTATGTGCTGGAGAAGGGGAGTGCCCTCGGTGCTCTTGAGCTAAAGGGCCTAGAGCTGATCATCCATGACTACGAGGCACTCCGTCCGATCCTCGCCGAACTCCTCTCTGAAGTACAGCGTATCAAGAGCGAAGGAGACCAGGGGGCAGGCCGTGCCCTCGTCGAGCGCTATGCGATCGAGATCGACCCGAAGCTTCATGAAGAAGTCCTAGCCCGCTACGAGCAACTCCATATCGCTCCCTACAAGGGCTTCGTGAACCCAAGGCTCGAGCTGGTCTATGATGAAGCGGGTGGTATCACCGATGTTCGTGCCGACTACACCGAAGGCTACGCTGAGCAGATGCTCCGCTATAGCCGGGAGTATGCTACCCTGCCTCTCGATCCCGTGACGGCAGAGGAGCTTCGTCACCCTATGCCCTCTGAGCAGGCACTCCTCGAAGCTAAAGAGCTAAGGACTCAGCTGCGTCGAGTGATGGATGGGCAGGTGGCTTCGTCGATGCGGGACAAGGGCCTGCACTACGGGATCAACTTCGGTCTGACACTCGACTATATCCTTCGTCTAGCGGAGAAGCAGCCCAAGCGTGCGGAGCTAGCTACCTACCTTCTCTCCCGTGATGTACGGGAGCTCAAGCTGATCGGTCAGCTCATCTATCCTGCCGAAGCAGTGACGTACGAAGTGGCTACTGAGCTAGCTCGCTCCTCGTTCGCTAACCCCGAACTGAGGGACTACCTCGCTAAGCACCTCTTCGACCGCACGCCCTCTGCTCCCTACTGGGCACTGGACTGGATCTTCACGGATGCCGATCAGCGCTGGGAGGATGTCCTGCCTGTAGCCTTCACCGTCCTAGCCCGATGGTTCTCCCGAGGCTTCGTGCTGGAGACAAAGGCATGGGCGACGAAGCTCCTTCGAGAGAGCCTCGTCTTCCTCTCCTCCGACGAAGTCCCTTACCCCACACCTCTCCAGCGCTCCGTCCTCCTGATGCTCAAGCGTTGGGGGCGTACAGACGCCGAGATGCGCACTGATCTCCTTGCTTCGGGCGAGCTATCCGCTTGGGAGGAGGGAGACAATCCCGTCCAGCAGGAATTTGCTGCCGACCTGCGCTTCGAACTAGAAGAATATCTCACCACTCAATAGTTCCACTCCGAATGAAACGAATCCTCGCTTTCCTAGCCTTTGGGCTGTCTCTCTCCTCCTTCGCTTCGCAGTCGCAGCCTACGCTCCCTGCTGAGCTCAAGATGGAGAAGCCTCGCAAGGTGCGCTTCCCCTTCTACTACTTCGAGCGTGCTGTCAATGGCAACCTCATTGGCCGAGGCTCCGACCAAGCACTCTTCTGCATCTATACGAGCCACACACGGGGCTACCAGCTTGATGCCCTGACTATCGACCTCACCGGCACTACTGATCTCCGTGATGTCACAGCACTCAAGCTCTACCGCACGAAGAATAATGACCGCTTCGACCCTCGTGATCCAGGCGAACTGCTTGCCACGGCGAAGGTCGGTAAGAAGGGGCTCGTCCCCTTCAAGATCAATAAGCAGCTCAAGGAAGAGGATGCCCTCTGGGTCGTCGCTGACATTGCTCCTAAGGCGAAGGAAGGTCACCAGGTCTCCGCTGAAGTCTCTACGATCATCGCTGACAACCTTGAGCTCGAGGGCCTCACCACCGAGCGTCATACGCAGGAGATCGTCCTACAGCGTACCCTCCTCTGGGCACCAGGGGAAGCTGGATCGAAGCACTATCGTATCCCAGGGATCGTCCGCCTGTCGGATGGCACTCTGGTAGCGAGTATCGACCGACGCAAGGAGAAGGATGGTGACCTCCCCGCCGATATTGACGTCGAGGTCAAGCGTAGTAGCGACGACGGGCGCACGTGGAGTGCACCGATCACTGTCGCTACGGGTACTAAGGAGCACGGCTATGGCGATGCAGCTATGGCCACCGACGGCAAGACTATATATATGGTGATGGTCGGTGGAGCAGGTCTCTGGACCTACCCCTCGATCTCCAAGGAGCACTCGCAGATGTACTTCACCAAGAGTTCGGATGGCGGGAAGACCTGGGAGCCCCTTACGAATATCACCAAGCAGGTCTACCTCGGCCCCTATGCTTGGGGGGGCTTCTTCGCCTCGGGTAATGGGATCATCACCTCTAAGGGGCGTATCGTCTTCGTCGCCGCTCAGCGCACAGACCAGAGCTGGGGTGGGGCGATGGACAACATCCTCGTCTATTCGGATGACAAGGGGAAGAGCTGGCAGATCTCGTCGCCCGCCCGTCATGATGGCGACGAATCGAAGGTCGTCGAGCTCTCTGATGGTTCGCTCCTCGTCTCCAGTCGCAATCGTGCCTCTGGGGCTAATGCCCGCACCTACATCCTGACACGTGACGAAGGGAAGACCTGGATGCCTGCTGGCACTTGGCCTGAACTGACGGGGAATGCTTGCAATGGTGCCTTCGCTCGCTACCAGCCTATCGGCAAGGGTCGAGGGGAGCAGTCGAAGTACCTCCTACATACCCTACCTGCCAGCCCCACACGTGATCACCTTCGTCTCTTCCTCAGCAAGGACGAGGGGAAGACTTGGCCTGTCTCTCGTGAGATCTGCCGAGGCGAATCCGTCTATAGCGAAGTGATGGTCTTCCCCGACGGCACCATCGGGATCATCAGTGAGGAGAACGATCGCCCAGCCTTCGATATTTATTTCACACGCGTCTCTCTGGATTGGCTCCTCTCGGGGACTCCCAGCACTAGCCGTTAGCACGGGCAAACCCTTCATTTTCGTCCCCGCCATTGAGGGGCGAAGTGATGCACCCTCTACAAGGTCCAAAAGAAACCTACTGTGGGTCGCATCGACGACCTACTGTAGGTCGTCGATGCGACCCACAGTAGGTTTTTTCGGCGATCCACCATAGGTCGCTTTTTACCCCCTCAGAAGAGGCTTGTAGACAGGGCTTGTGGAGCTCGTCCCAAAAGCCTCCTTCGCCCCTCACCTTCTTCAGGGGAAGTCAAGGGGCTGAAGTAGCTCTTTTCGCTCCAGAGAAGTAGGGGAGGAGCTAAGGTCACTTCATGGCTTTGTCGCTGGAGAAGAAGCCTATACGAGGAGATTATTTATTAAAGTATTTAATTAGCTAAAGAGTTTTGCCTAAGTGTACTTTATTCCTTAGCTTTGTTACGCTTTAAGCAGAGCAAACGGAATGTCGACGCAGCATGTCCTCGATCACTTATCGGTACAAATCCTTGACCAGATGACTAGCCTTACCCTTCGGGAGTAAGTCGTGCGCCGACGCACATATTATATCAATGTAGTACAAAAAGCTATGGACGAACAGAAAGCGGTCAAAACCCTCAAGGACATCGTCATCCGCTTCTCCGGAGACTCCGGAGACGGGATGCAGCTCACGGGGACGATCTTCTCTGACCTCTCCGCCATGACGGGGAACACCATCTCTACCTTCCCCGACTTCCCAGCCGAGATCCGAGCCCCTCAGGGGACGCTCAGCGGTGTCTCGGGCTATCAGGTGCAGATAGGCTCACGGACGGTACGAACCCCAGGGGAGCTAGCCGATATCCTCGTGGCTATGAATCCTGCTGCCCTCAAGGTCAGTGTGAAGCACCTCAAGCGTGACTCGATCATCATCATTGACACCGACTCCTTCACCGCCAATGACCTCAAGAAGGCTGAGTTCAAGACCGAAGAGCCCTTCGAAGAGCTTGGTCTGAAGACCCAACAGGTGATCCCCGCTCCTATCTCCTCCATCGTCAAGGAGGGACTGAAGGACTTCGGCCTCGACGCCAAGTCTGCACTCCGATGCAAGAACATGTTTGCTCTCGGTCTCATCTGCTGGATCTGCGACCGCCCACTCGGCCCTGCAGAGCAGTTCCTCGATCGTAAGTTCGGCAAGAAGCCTCAGCTACGTGATGCTAACATCGCCTCCCTCAACCACGGCTTCGACTTCGGTGCGAATACCCACGCTACGGCAAGTATCTTCCGTATCGAGACGCAGAAGCCTGTCCCTGGACGCTACCTCGATATCAATGGGAATAAGGCTACGGCCTACGGGCTGATCGCCGCTGCTGAGCAGGCAGGCCTCGAGCTCTTCCTCGGTAGCTATCCGATCACTCCTGCCACCGACATCCTACACGAGCTAGCTAAGCACAAGGCTCTGGGTGTGAAGACGGTCCAGGCCGAAGATGAGATCGCAGGGATCTGTACCGCTATCGGTGCCTCCTTCGCTGGCGACCTGGCCGTGACCACTACCTCTGGTCCTGGTCTTGCACTCAAGAGTGAAGCCCTGGGTCTAGCCGTCATGGCCGAGCTCCCTCTCGTACTCATCGACGTACAGCGTGGGGGACCTTCTACAGGTCTTCCTACTAAGAGCGAACAGACCGACCTGATGCAGGCGCTCTACGGACGTAATGGTGAAGCGCCACTGCCCGTCCTTGCTGCGACGACTCCCGATACCTGCTTCAGCGCTGCCTACTGGGCTGCTAAGCTTGCTATCGAGCATATGACTCCGGTGATCCTCCTGACGGATACCTTCGTGGCCAACGGCTCCTCTGCTTGGCGCATCCCCAACTTCCACGAGCTCCCCACGATTGAGCCTAACTACGTCTCTAAGCTCCCCGAAGGTGTAGCTGAGGTATGGCGCCCCTACTACCGTAATGAGGAGACTAAGGTGCGCTACTGGGCTGTGCCAGGTACTCCTGGCTTCGAGCACCGCCTCGGAGGTCTGGAGAAGAACTACACGACCAGCGCCATTAGCACCGACGCAGCTAACCATGCGCTCATGGTGAAGACACGACAGGAGAAGGTAGACTACATCGCTAACGACATCCCTCTCCTAGAGGTCGAAGGCGATCAAGATGCCGATACGCTCGTCGTCGGATGGGGCGGTACCTATGGTCACCTCTTCGAAGCGACGCATAAGATCCGCGAACGTGGCTACAAGATCGCTCATGCCCACTTCAGCTTCATCAATCCTCTGCCCAAGAACACTGAGGAAGTCCTTCGTCGCTTTAAGAAGGTCATCGTAGCTGAGCAGAACAATGGTATGTTCGCTCGTCACCTGCGTGGCAAGATCGACAACTTCGTCCCACGGCAGTACAATGAGGTCACGGGTCAGCCCTTCAGCCTCTCGCACCTAGTCGAAGAATTCATCAAACTTATCGAAGAATAGCCCTATGGAAACGAATGCAAACCCAGTGAAGTTAGACGCTAAGAACTTCAAGAGTGACCAGTACGTACGCTGGTGTCCTGGCTGCGGTGACCATGGCGTCCTGGCTACTCTGCAGAAGTCCATGGCTGAGGTGAGTATCCCCACGGAGAAGACTGCTGTCATCTCTGGGATCGGGTGCTCCTCTCGTCTTCCCTACTATGTGAATGCCTATGGCTTCCATACCATCCACGGTCGTGCAGCAGCTATCGCTACAGGGCTGAAGACCGCTCGTCCCGACCTCTGCGTCTGGATCGCTACCGGTGACGGTGATAGCCTCGCTATCGGGGGGAATCACTTCATCCACGCTATCCGTCGTAATGTAGACCTGAACTTCATCCTCTTCAACAACCGCATCTACGGTCTTACGAAGGGGCAGTACTCACCTACATCTGCTCGTGGCTTCGTCTCTAAGAGTTCACCCTTCGGTACAGTAGAGGATCCCTTCATCCCCGCAGAGCTGTGCTTCGGTGCTCGTGGGCGCTTCTTTGCTCGCTCACTCGACATCGACATGAAGCTCCTTGGGCAGTGTATGGTGGCAAGTGCTAAGCATAAGGGTGCTTCCGTCGTCGAAGTCCTCGTAAACTGTGTGATCTTCAATGACGGGATCCACAAGGGCGTAGCTCAGCGTGAGGTGCGTGATGATCGCTCGATCGTACTGCGCCATGGCGAGAAGATGATCTTCGGTAAGGAGAAGAACAAGGGTATTGTCCTCGATGGTCTCCGCCTCAAGGCTGTCACCATCGGTGAGGATGGCTACACGCTGGACGATGTGCTGACGCACGACGCTCACGAAGTAGATCCTACGCTCCACACCATGCTAGCCATGATGGGAACGAATGATGATATGCCTGTCGCCTTTGGGATCATCCGTGAGGTAGAAGATATCTGCTACGACCAAGCTGTCACTGACCAGATCGAGGAAGTCCGTGCTCAGAAGCCCGGTATCCGTTCGCTGGAAGATGTCCTACTGAAGGACGCTTACTGGGAAGTGAAGGAGTAAGTTCACTTTACTTCTCCGGCATAGCTCAGATAGGTATAAGAAAGCCACGAGGCTACCTCTCAGACGAGAGGTGGCCTCGTGGCTTTTAGTTTAGTAGACCGATGGCTTTTACTTCGGTGGATCTATGGTTCCTATTTCAGTGGATCTATACCTTCTGCTTCAGTGACACTGTGGCTTTCCCAGGGTAAGCTTATGATGCCTACCAAGGATTAGTCTTGACCGCGATCACGGACGGAGCGAGAAGATGAAGTAGAGGTGGGCTTAGTTACCTTGGAGGGTAGGCGCTGACTCTGAGTGCTGGAGCTACCCAGCTTCTTGAGCTTCACCTTTTTCTTCTTAATCGTAGGCGTCCCGCTCTGTCGGATGCTGTCGGGAAGGTAGAGCTGGGAGCGGAAGTCAGAGAGCTCTCGCTCGATCTGCTTTTGCGCTTCCTTCTGTGCTTCGGGAGTCGGATATTCCTCTACGAGCGTTCGCCCAAGTAGGTCATCAACCTTGATGATCTCGCCTTCGTAGAGCCCAAGACGGAAGAAGTCGTCCAGCGTAGAGCGTCGGACACCATTCTGAGCACTGAGCGCTATTAGCTGAGTACGTAGATAGGGCTGTAGGTCTGAATACTTAACCCAGAAGAGGGGCATACGTAGCTCTCCATAATCCCCGATACCGCTAAGGATGGGACAGAGGGCAGTGACCTCGGTTGTATAGGTCGAAGTCCCTTCGTCGAAGAGGTGAACTTCCTTGAGGTAGTAGCTCTTCACATCACTCGATGGAATATCCGATGGGCGTCCTTCGGTATAGTCGATATGGAAGCGACCCAGGAAATCCTTGAAGCTGATTCGGTGTGCCTCATCTAGCTGCTCTGTCCCGTCGATATACTCATAGACAGGTAGCTTCCCCGTGGCATAGAGCTGGAAGATCTGGGCAAAGAGATTCCCTTCGCTCTCGGTAGCTACCTGAGGAGAATAGAGTGGAGCATTGGCCCGCCGAGTGAGGTCAATAGACCGGTAGATGCTACGTAGCCAGGAGGCATGTTCGTAGGGATCTCTATCTGTCGTACCGAAGGTCTTCGCTCGCTCTGATAGTTGATCGGTCGAAGGCTGTGGTGTTTGCTTCGTAGCCTTTCCTTGGGGCTTCGTCCCCTTACGCACCACTGGCGTGCGAGGAGTATCCTGAGCAGAGAGCTCAGTGATACCTAGGGCGAGTGCCGTAGATAGAAGGAGGAGGGATATTTGCTTCATAGCTGTAGTGTCTAGACGGAGCTTATCCGATGATGAGCTCTAGAGAAGGGATCTGTCGCTCGATACCGTCGGGCCCTCGAGCTATGATCCCCGTGATGTAGAGACGACGTCCCCGAGGGGCATTCTGTATCTGTCGAAGCTGTCGCTCTGAGAAGTTCGCCCCTGAAGATGCTTCAGGGAGGGCATTACCCATCGAATCAAAGGCGATGAGCTGGAAGCGAAGGACGGTATAGTTTACTTCCAAGAAGGAGTCATCAATCGCTGCCTTGACCCCTCCCGTAGCCAGTAGGCTACTCTTCGCTATACGTCCGCCCTTGAAGCGAGAGACGTCTCCCTTTGCGGAAGTCAGTGCAAGGTAGGGCATAGGATCAGGAAGGGAGCGAACACGTAACTTGGACTGAGCAATGGGCATCACCTGTCCGCTCGGGGTACGTGCCGTGACAGCGATTGTCACTTCACCGCCGGCCTTCGCAGGATGAGCGATCCATAGGTCGCCTTTGCGCACGAGACTTCCGCTGGAGATCGTCGCAGATATGTCTTGGAGTGCGATCCCGGGCACAGCGATTCTAATGGGATTGTCGATCCCAGCATAGAGCACATTCATCATTGTGGAGGCGATGGTAGCGGTGGGCTCAATGACGGTGTAGCTACTCTCAAAGCTACTGCGCACGAGCGTTCCATCATTGAGTTCGGTCTCTATGTGTCCCTTGAGAGGGAAGTTCCCTAGAGTCGGAGTTGATAGGGTCAGTTTCCCCTGCGAAGTAGCAGGTAGCAGGCTCCCGTTGACAAAGATCTTGGGGTGCTTCGTCGTATCAATGCTACTTAATACAATGGATGCTTGATAAGGGGTGCCGCGAAGGACGATCCGACTCTCTGGTATTACTTGGGCGGTAAGCTGATTGGAGCGGTAGTCATGCGCATCTATTCCCTTGAGCAGTTCGGCCAGTGCTTCTCCCTCGATATAGCGGATATTGCTCTGCAGGTTTGTAAGGAGCGTGACCGCAGCTATGGCAGGGATGTTCTCGAAGTGCTCTTCTTCCCAACTCTTTCCTTGTTTACCTGAAGGAGTACTGAGGCGCTGTATGATCTTCGTTCCTTGCGCTCCTTGACCGAAGAGGGTAGAGACCCAAGAGCAGTAGCCTTCTATGCGCTGCCTCAGTTCAGTCCCCTTAGGACGTATGGGACCAAGAAGGACGACGGAAGAGGCCGAGAGGTCATCCCTTCTCTGTAGAGACTCGGGGGTAGCTCCTTTACCATCCGCTTCGACCGCTATAGCTTGCTTGAGGCTCTGGATATAGGTATAGAGCGAATCTGATCGCAGCTGAAGTTCACGGCTTCGCTCTTGCCAGAGGCGCACTTTCTCAGGATTGGAGGTGAAGGCTGCCCGCATATCCGAGGCAAGTCGTGCATTCTGGGCTTCGCTGTGCAGGGTAGCCTGGCGCAGTTCTCCTTCTACGAGGGAGAAGCCATCCAAAACCTCAGGGGATACATTGAGTGCCATCATTGCGATGAAGATAAGGTACATGAGGTTGATCATGCGCTGACGATTGGGATTGCTCCCGCTACCTACTGCCATGGCTACAAGGGCTTACTTGTGGGTAAGGTCACTACGCTCGGATGAGGTACTATAAGGCGTATGAGGACTGCCAGGTAGCCCCATATTGCTTGTCAAAGCTTGGAGAATGCGAGCGTAGACCTCATTGAGCTGGGTAAGCTGATCGACGAGCTGGTCATTCTGCTCTCTGAAGGTAGTACTTCCCTCAAGACTTCCCTCGTACATCGAACGAATATGCTGGAGACCTGCGTTGATGCGGTCGATCGTCTCTACTTGCGAACTGATACCCTTGAGCTGAAGTTCGTAGATGGCATTGAGACCTGTGACATTGCGTGCGAGACTCTCCATCTCTGCTAGATATTGAGTCGAATGCTGCGAGAGGGCATCCTGATCAAGCGCCATATGCTCGTAGCGCTGGCTCATCTCACCAGAGACCGAACCAATACGGGAGAGCTGGGCGGTAGCTTCGCCTAAGCGATCGATGGCTTCACGGAGATGAGCAAGTTCGTTTATAGGAAGGGAAGAAGACTTCTCAATAGAATGACTCTGTGTGTACGGTATATCGGAAGTGGACTCTTGGGCACGATGAAGGAGCGACTCACGACGAGCAAGCTGCTCTCTTCGGTCACCCTCCCGACCGTCTCCTAATTCGGGGAAGACTTCTTCCCACCGGTACGTCTTCTCTGGACGCTCAAAGCCCGAGATGAAGAAGACTACGAACTCCGTGAGCATGCTCACAAGGAGGATCTCATCACCGTAGCGAATGTGTAGGAGCTTGAAGAGTGCTCCTAAGATGACAAAGGCTGCCCCCCAAGAATAGAAGCGATTGAGGATGCATTTGCCTCGCTCGCTGGAGAGGAAGACCTCTAGACGATGTAGGCGTCTTGTGTTTCTCTGCATGACTCGTTGCTAGGTTTGGTTAGGCTATTTCTTAAACTCTACGGCAGAGCGCACGCAGCGGAAGCCGATATAAGAGTGTGCAGCATTCTGTGCAGCCTGAGAGCGGTTGTTCGCCTGTACATTGCGGGCAATGTCTTTCCATGAGCCCCCCTTGACGACCTTGAGAGTTCGGTCTCGGGAATCCTTGAAGTCCGCAGGGTAGGATAGTTCAGGATTGACGTCGTTGATTAGTCGAAGTCCAGAGCTTATCCAGGCAGTGCTCGTCCATTCGGCTACATTGCCGGCCATGTCGAAGAGCCCAAAGTCATTGGGTGGATACGAAGAGACGCGGGCAGTGATCAGATGGCGGTCGGCAGTGTAGTCTCCGTCGCCGGGCTTGAAGTTGCCGAGGAAGCACCCATCACAGGAGCGTACCTCTTCTGTTCCCCATGGATAGACGATCTTGGAGTTACCCATGCGGGCTGCATATTCCCATTCAGCCTCGGTGGGTAGACGGAATTCTTCGACGACTTGTCCTTCGGGCAGTCGTAGACCTTTCTTATAAAAGGCGGTCCTCCAAGCGCAGTAAGCTTGGGCTTGCTCCCATGTCACACCGACTACGGGATAGTCATCGTAGCCTGGATGATTGAAATACTTCGCTGTGTAAGTGGCGTTGGTGGAGTTGGGAAAGTCATTGACCCAGACGGTCTCATCAGGTAGTACGGGCACTATATACGTATTGAGGAAGTCGTATTCGCTCGTCAAGGGGCGTGTGATGGTCTCACGGATGATCTGACCTGAGCGGTCGATGTAGGCTGTGTCCTTAGAAATTTGGATATTCTCTGGGCGCTCTTTCTCCCAGAGAGGATTGCCCTGCGCCGAGCGAAGTTGGTTGCGCCAGAGGGCAGCTGCTCTATGATCGTAGCGCTCATAGCGGTAGTAGAGCTGGGTGGGATCAAGCTTACGTTCCCCCGTGACAGGATTAGTGTAGTAGACACTCTGGATCGCGCGAAGCTCCTCTTCGGAAGCATGCTTCTCCGATGGGATGGGGCGACTCCAGTCAAGATGGGGCGCTACGGGCTCACCATACTTATCCTCGGTGATCTTGTAGCTCTCATCGCCTCCGTAAGCTGGGTCAGCGAGGCGCTCTCGGATGATCGAGTCACGGACGTAGTAGACGAACTGACGGTACTGAGCATTCGTCACCTCGGTACGATCCATCCAGAAGGCTTCGACGGAGATCCCACGGCTGACGGCGGGTGTACCCCAGAGACTGTCCCTGAGTTCTGATCCCAGGATGATATGTCCCCTTGGGATGTACACCATACCATGAGGTGCAGGCTCATCCCACGAAGCAAGTCGGGCTGCTGTCACTTCTCCTCCCCGTGATGTATTCGAAGCACCACACGCAAGGAGAGAGAGACTCAGTAGGCAGCCTCCCAAAAGTGTCTGGAGTTGGGTATATCGTGTCTTCATCATCTGCTGTATCAAAGTTACCCTCTTCAAAGTAAGCGAATACTCTTGTAGCGAGTCTCCTCTTTGCTCCCTTGGTTGAGGGGGAGGGTATAGCCTAGGAAGAACTCATGTCGGTAGGCGGGACTTCCCTGAGAGCGAGTATCCTGCTCTAGGAGATAGCCTAGCCGAAGACTCCCGAGACTAATACTCGTATGTGCCGTCCATATATGATGGAAGCGGTAAGAAGCTCCTAGCGAGAAGCGGTCTTGGTAAGAAATAGATGCACCTAGCTCTTTCCTCCAGGCCGAAGGCTTGCTATAGGAGGCGAAGGCTGTGGGCTGGAGAGCCAGTGACTTCCCCAAGTCGATGCGGTAGCGTAGGAAGGCTACGTAGAGAGGATTCGTCTCTGCTCTGTAGCGCTCACTGAGCGCCACGCTCGATCCTAGTAGATCGGTGACTGCGATACCCGCCGAGAGTCGCCTACCTGTGTAGTAGGCTCCTAGGCTGAGGTCGAAGGTCTTGCCCTCGGTCTTAGTCGTCGGGAGCTCTTGATCAGTGATCCCCTCCTCTTGTGCCCGCTTCCCATCGAAGGATAGGCGGTAGAAGGTGGTCTCGATACCTAGGTGAAGGCTCTGAGTCAGGCTGAGAGGGAGGCTGAGAGCACCACGAGCAGAGAGTGCCGTCTGCTCCCATAGATCCTGTTGATGATGTAGGAGCTGAGCCCCGACTTCTTGCTGTCCTCCGAGGAGCTCCAGGGGCATTCCTCCTAGGATGAGGTAGTATTTGTGTCGGCTATCAGTGTGGCCGTAGAGAGCTGCTAGTTGCCCACTTTCGACGGCGATAGATGCCGCAGGATTGTAGTAGGGGAGTACCTCCTGCCATAGCCTGACTTCGGGGCGTGTCTGAGCTGAGAGATCTAGGGGAAGAAGAGCTGAAAGGGCAAGACTACCCACATAGGCCAAGCTCTGGTAGCGAGAGCCATGTGTGGCGGTAGTCTTGCCCATCAGTACGCTCCTTGATACGAACTAGTATTCCTCTTCGTCAAAGAAGAAGTCCTCCTTGCTCGGATAGTCTGGCCAGATATCTTCAATGGATTCGTAGAGTTCACCCTCATCCTCCATCTCCTGGAGGTTCTCGATGACCTCGATAGGTGCACCTGAGCGCTGGGCGTAGTCAATGAGTTCGTCACGGCTGGCAGGCCATGGGGCATCTTCGAGCTTGGATGCAAGTTCTAATGTCCAGTACATAGCTGATTAGTTTATCAAAAAGTCGTTAAGTGCTTAGTGAATATCAGGCGCAAAAGTACTAATTATTCATTAGTTAGCGAGGGGTAGGATGCGCTAGATAGAGTAAGCCCCACCCTGGGACTCCGAGCGGAGTGTAAGGGTGGGGCTTAAAGGTGTGGAACTAGCCCTCTACAGAGGGAGCAATGCAGGCGCAGAAGGCGGGGACCAGATTGCGGTCACCGAAGCCATTATCTACACGAGCTACATTGATCCAGAACTTATTCTCACGGAGGTATTCCAGCGGATAAGCGGCCTTCTCACGAGGATAGCTGTGGCTCCAAGAGTCGGAGACGACCTCGTACTCTGGGTGTGGAGCATTCTTCAGTACGTTGTCCTCGGCATCAGCCTTACCGTCCTTGATCTCCTGCATTTCTGCCCAGATACACTGCATGACAGCGAGGAAGCGGTCTAGCTCATCCTTGCTTTCGCTCTCTGTAGGCTCGATCATCAGCGTGCCGTGTACAGGGAAGGAGAGCGTAGGAGCGTGGTAGCCGAAGTCCATGAGGCGCTTAGCGATGTCGCTCTCGTCGACGCCGTAGACTTCCTTGAGCTTACGGCAGTCGAGGATAAGTTCGTGACCGACACGACCCGTAGCGCCTGTGTAGACGATGCCGTAGGTATCCTTGAGACGGACGGCTAGATAGTTGGCGTTGAGGATAGCGGTACGTGTGGCACGCTCTAGGCCCTTCGCTCCGAGGAGACGGATATAGGCATAGGAGACGACATCGATACCTGCGCTACCGAGCGGCGCAGCAGCGACGACATTACCCTGGATGGGCTCGTAGTCGACGCCGTAGCCGTGAGTAGGCTGGTAGGGAGCCAGGGCGTCGGTCATACAGATAGGACCGCTACCAGGGCCACCTCCGCCGTGAGGGATGGCAAAGGTCTTGTGGAGGTTGAGGTGACAGACGTCTGCGCCGATGAAGCCTGGATTGGTGAGTCCTACCTGAGCGTTCATGTTCGCCCCGTCCATGTAGACGAGGGCACCGCAGTCGTGGATACGCTTGCAGAGGTCGATGATATTGGTCTCGAAGATCCCGTGGGTACTGGGGTAGGTGATCATCATCGCTGCGAGCTCATCCTTGTGCTCCTCGGTCTTCTTCATGAAGTCTTCCCAGTCGACATTACCGTGCTCGTCACAGGCGACGATCACGCACTGATAGCCACACTGCGAAGCGGAGGCAGGGTTCGTCCCGTGTGCCGAGGCAGGGAGAAGGACCTTGTTCCTATGCCCACCGCCATGAGCTTCGTGGTAGGAGCGGATGGTGCGAAGACCTGCATATTCGCCCGCTGCACCCGAGTTAGGCTGGAGCGAGACGACGGGGAGTCCGGTGATGGTCGCTAGGAGACTCTTGAGGTTCTCCAGTAGCTCGAGTGAGCCCTGTACCTGCTCTGCGGGTGCATAGGGATGGACGTTGCAGAAGGCGGGGTTGCTCAGCGGGATGACTTCGCTAGCTGCGTTGAGCTTCATCGTACACGACCCGAGGGAGATCATCGAGTGGGTGAGGGAGATATCCTTGCGCTCCAGTCGCTTGATGTAGCGCATCATCTCGGTCTCGGTGTGGTACTTGTTGAAGACCTCATAGGAGAGGAAGGGCGAGGTACGGACGAACTTGCGGTCGATGTGGATCGTGTGCTCGCCTACTTCGTCGTTGAAGTTGCTCTCCTTACCCAGTGCCGATGCGAAGATGTAGCAGAGTACGCTGATATCTTCGGGCAGAGTCGTCTCGTCGATACTTAGCAGGGCGACGGTACCGCAGGGAGCGTAGAAGAGGTTCACACGGCACTCTTCGGCGATCTCACGGAGCTTGTCGGCAAAGCCTGCTTCTTCGGGGAGGATGACACAGAGGGTGTCGAAGAAGTTCTCATGAAGGAGGCGGTAGCCGAGGTCGGTGAGCTTCTTAGCTAGGAAGCCTGCGTAGGAGTGGACACGACGAGCGATGTTCTTCAGTCCTTCTGGCCCGTGGTAGATGGCGTAGAAGCCACTCATCGAGGCGAGCAGGGCCTGTGCGGTACAGATGTTACTTGTAGCACGTTCGCGCTTGATATGCTGTTCGCGCGTCTGTAGAGCCAGACGATAGGCGGGCTTGCCGAGGCGGTCCTTGCTGAGCCCGATGATGCGTCCGGGCAGAGTACGCTTGTACTCGGTACGGCAAGCGATGTAGCCTGCAGAAGGTCCGCCGAAGTACATGGGGATACCGAAGCGCTGAGCCGAGCCGAAGACTACGTCTGCACCCCATTCTCCTGGAGGTGTCAGCAGGACGAGGCTGAGTAGGTCTGCAGCGACCCCGACCTTGATGTCTGCTTCGTGTGCCTTCTCGACAAACTCAGAGTAGTCATTGACTCCACCAAGCGAACCGGGATACTGCACGATAGCGCCGAAGAACTCGGGACCGAAGTCGAACTCCTGCCACTTCCCGAGGACGACCTCGATACCCTGAGGAGCACAGCGGGTCAGGATGACGTCACGTGTAGAGGCGAAGACGTCCTTGTCGACGAAGAGCTTGCGTGCTTCGGCCTTGACCTTGGGCTTGGAGCGCTCGTTGAAGAGTAGGAAGGCGGTCTCAGCCCCAGCGGTAGCTTCGTCGAGCAGGGAGCAGTTGCTCAAGGGCAGGGCGGTCAGGTCGGTGATGACGGACTGGAAGTTGAAGAGCGCCTCCAGACGACCCTGAGAGATCTCAGCCTGATAGGGGGTGTAGGAGGTATACCATACGGGGCTCTCCAGGACATTGCGCTGGATGACGGGTGGCAGGACTGTGTCGTACCAGCCTTGCCCTATATAAGAGGTGTATACTTCGTTCTTGGAAGCTAGGTCTGCGATGTGCTCAGCGAACTCCCGTTCGGTCATGGGCTCTGGCAGGTCCAGGGGCTTCTCTAGTCGAATGTTCGAGGGAAGGGTCTGATCGATGAGTTCATCAAGAGACTTGACTCCGATGGTCTGAAGCATTTCCTGGGCTTCATGCTGCCCTACGCCTATGTGGCGGATGGAAAAGTCATTGGTGTTCATTGGCGAACCTTTAGCTTTAGTATGAGTAGTTAGTCGTACGCTGGATCTGAATCAACAGCGTACCAAAGTTAGGCATTTTGGGTATTGGTTGTACCCCCGCCCGACTTATAAAAATATCTTAGGAAGCCATGCCTTCGCCTCGTACTTTCCTCCCAGAGTTAGCCGTACTTTTTCTCCGCTCGTCAGGGCTTCTCAGACCCCTACCTTTCTATGGGGAAAAGGGGGGTACTCCGAAGGGGTGAAAAAGGACCCTACGGTAGGTCGTCGAAAAAACCTACGGTAGGTCGTGACGACGACCTACCGTGGGTCGCATCGACGACCTACAGTAGGTTTCTCAGAGGGGGTATCAGAGGCCCTTATATTATATATGGAGTATCAGGCCTTCGTCCCCTCTACATGAGCGGGAGAAAACACAGCCCCCCTGATCCGAAAGAACTTCGGTAGATCAGGGGGGCTTCTCAGCGAGAACTATCCCGTAGTTGCTCGCCGTCTCACCTCATGAGAATCCGTGTGGTGACGGGAAGACTGCTTGCGTGTGGTTGGGTAGCAGTTTGGGGAAAGGGGGGCGAGGGACAAGCTGCAATTGAGTGCCCAAAGTGATGGCCCTGTCTCCTCTAAACCTTGGTGGATGACCAATTATCATCCTAGGCTATGCTAGAGGAGCTCTTATCAGGCACTCTCCTTGTGCCCCCACCGCCCCTTATGGTGTTTAGCTCGAGAGGCGTCTATCTACGTTCGTGATCTCGATAGGAGTCGCCTCGTGGTTAGATCCCTTCCCCTTACGGCTGGTAAATGGGTGTTCGTCTCAAATGGAGGGAAGGGCTCTTGTCGCTCAGTTGGTTTGACTTTAGTGGATGTAGTTGTTCAGTCTCTATATTCGTTTGTACTCCGCTTGGGAGGGGGAGGCTAAGGTGTCTCTAGGTGACACTGCCGAGGGATTGCTCCCGTGGATCTCAAGGTATGCTATCGGAGATCCCTTGAGCGTGGAGGCGGATCGGGAGGGGGAGGCTTAGGGCGAGATCTGTAGCCCCCATCCTGCTCATGAGGGCCAAGCTCGGCACTCGCTCCCCCTGGATTGAGGTGGTGGAGTCGCACCTGATCGCCTAGCGGGAGAGGTACGCTGCCAAGTCTATACTGTCGCATGTGCTATTTGCATTGTCTAAGATTCTTCTTCTGAGCGGAGGGAGGCGCTTCCTCCCTTTCTCTACTGCAAAGGTATGGGCTTCTTTGGGCTCCGAAGCTGTGCCAAACGGACAAAAAACTGCTGAATTCAGACATTCTTTAGCTTGGGAGACTGCTGATATCGGACATTTACCTGTGCTGATCGGACATCTTCGTGGGGCCGGGATGGAGTGTGTGGGATCGATGGAATTATTAAGCCCCTTGATAATCAGTCTGTTGGGATGATACTTCCCCCTTCAAAACCTCCAAGCAAGGGGTTTTGAGGGAAGGGAAGGGCTTGTTAGGCATTTTGGGGTGGGTAAAAGAATTATCATCTTTGTATAGATATTAGCGCAATCCTAGTGTAGTAACCACTCGTGTTGCAGTGCGAATAGCCATAGTAGAGAATCATAAGCTACTGACCGGCTTATATGACAAGGTATGAAGGACGACTTCACACCGGCTGGTAGCTCAGGAGAAATAATTGTACTCTATGAATGACCATAACACGCCTACGCCGATCAAGCGCTGCCTCTCCCCGAGGCCTGTGATCGCACATCGCTACCATGAAGCTGCCCCTCCGCTCTCCTCAGAGAAGGGGCGGCTCAGCTGGTATTGCCTCCCACTGATCACCCTGATCCTCCTCACCTTCCTGACGCCCTCTTGTCGGGAGACTACCCCGCACTTTAGCTCTGCAGAGCGACAGAAGCTAGATAGTCTAGTCCTTGCCTGTCGAGACATCCCAGCACTGGCGAAGAAGCAGAAGGAGCTCGAAGGCGAGGGAAACCGCCTCGGGAGTATCACCGCTCTCAGAGAGTGGGGGAGAGCCCTGCGCAATGAGAGTCGCTTCGACGAAGCACTGCGTGTACACAGCGAAGGCCTTCGTCAGGCCAAGTCCTTAGGTGACACGATCGAGTGGGTACGAGCACTCAATGATATAGGTACGGACTACCGGCGTATGGGTGTGCTCGACGTCGCCCAGGAGTACCACTACCTAGCACGTACGATCTCCGAAGAGAGTGCAGATACTACCTTCGCCTCGAAGAAGAATCAGGTCATCTCGCTCAATGGCTTAGGGAATATCTACATGACCCTAGGGAACTATGAGCAGGCGGAGCAAGTCCTCCGCTTAGCCCTAGCTGGTGAGAAGCGACTACAGAGCAAGGTAGGCCAGGCGATCAACTATGCTAACCTAGGATCTATCTTCGAGTCACAGGGGAAGATGGACTCCGCCTGGGTCTACTACCGCTATTCCATGGCCCTCAACCAAGAGGCAGGGAGCACCCTAGGCATCTCGCTCTGTCATACCTTCTTCGGCTCACTCTACCAGAAGGAGCATCAGTATGATCAGGCTGAACGTGAGTATCAGGCAGCCTACGCCCTGATGAAGTCTTCGAAGGATGAATGGCATGCCCTGACTTCGCTCATCGCCCTAGCGAGTATCTACAATGCTACCAAGGACGACGCCCACGTAGAGGAATACCTTCGTCAGGCGAAGACCATAGCCGAGCGCATCCGATCCAACGAGCATCTCTCCGAGATCTATGCGCTCTACTACCGCTACTACAGCCGTCTCGGTGACTACCGACGAGCGCTGGAGAACAAGGAGATAGCAGAGTCGCTCCAGGATAGTGTGGTCAGTATCGAGAAGATGAACCGCATCCAGAACGTGAGCATCAACATCGAGCGTAATCGACAGCGACAGCAGATGAATGAGGTGCAACTCAAGCTACAGGCAGAGCGGACGAAGCGGAACGTCGGCTTCGGCATCTTCGCTCTCACGGTCTTCTTCCTCATAGGTATCGTGGCTATCCTCCTCTATATACAGCGACTGCGAGCCCGTACACATCGTACGCTCAGGAAGATGTCCTCCATGCGGGAGAACTTCTTCACGAACGTGACCCATGAGTTCCGTACTCCGCTCACCGTCATCCTAGGGCTAAGTCATGATCTTCAGCAGAGAGACCCTGAGCCCCACGAGGTGAAGGAGAAGCTCAGCGTCATCGAACGACAGGGGAAGAACCTGCTTGCCCTGATCAATCAGCTCCTAGACATCTCACGCATCAAGTCGGCGGTGGGGGATTCGGATTGGCGTAGTGGCGACATCACCACCCAGATACAGATGCTGGTGGAGACCTACCGTGACTACGCTGAGAGTCGCCGTATAGATCTGCAGTACCACGCTCGGGAGGCTATCGAGATGGACTTCGTACCTGACTATCTGGAGAAGGTGCTGAACAACCTCCTCTCCAATGCACTGAAGTTCACTCCCGAGGGCGGTCGTATCAGTGTGAAGACATGGAAGGAGGAGGAGCAGATGTTCCTAGAGGTAGCAGACACCGGCGAGGGTATTCCCCCAGAAGCTGTACCGCATATCTTCGAGCCCTTCTACAAGGCAGAGAGCAACCTCCGTGGGATGAGCTCCGGTGTGGGGCTAGCGCTGGTGAAGCAGATCATCGACGCTATATCGGGAGATATTCAGGTGATCAGTACGGTGGGTGTAGGTACGACCTTCATGATCCGAATACCTATACGCCACGAGGGCGTACCTACCTTCACTCCGCCACCCACAGCTACAGTCCCCCTAGAGCCAGAGGCACCTCTGGAGGATCAGACGGAGAATAACGACTGCCGTCTCCTCATCATCGAGGACAATCAAGACATCGCCCGCTACATCGGTACGCTACTCTCCGACCGCTATGCCGTCTACTATGCGCCGAATGGCAAGGAAGGTCTAGAGCGTGCTCTAGACCTTGTACCCGATCTCATCATCACCGACCTGATGATGCCCGAGATGGATGGACTGGAGGTTTGCCAGAGCGTCCGCAGTAATGAGATCATCGATCACATACCGATCATCGTCGTGACGGCTAAGATCAGCGAAGAGGAGCGTATCCGAGGCATTAAGGCGGGAGCTGATGCTTATCTGACGAAGCCCTTCAATAGTGATGAGCTACGAGCTCTCGTCGAGCTTCTCCTGGAGCGACACCGGCGTCTCCAGCATAAGTCCGAAGAGACTACCTCCACGAGTGACGAGACTGACGCACCGCAGTTCACAGAGGCGGAGCAGCGCTTCCTAGATAGGACCGTCGACCTCATCGCCCTCTCGCTTGGTAAGCGTAAGATCGAGGTGAATGCCTTAGCAGAAGGGCTCTGCATGAGTCCACGCCAGCTTCATCGCAAGCTCGTCGCACTGACGGGCTACACACCGGCAGCCTATATCCTTAGTGTCAAGATGCAGCGGGCAAAGCAACTCTTAGAGTCGCAGCCTGGTCTTACGATCGAGGATATCTCTGAGCGCTGTGGCTTCGAGCATGAATCGAGCTTCTACCATGCCTTCAAGAAGATGTATGGCGTCACTCCAGCTGAATACCGCCGAAATGCTATCCCCAGTGACTAGCGTCTGCTCGCTCTAGTCGCATGGCTTATCCCTAAGGGATGGTCACGCTAGAGCCATACCCTTCTCTTCCCCATAAAAGCGCCACGCCCCTCTGCTGTCTACGGCAGAGGGGCGTGGCGCTTAATTGACTATGAGTAGGCTGGAGCCTGATTAGCTCCTTAGAGAGAAACGATACAGATTAGTCCTCACCACCATCATCGAGGAGGTGCTGACTGTAGCTTACTAGGTGGCGAAGGTTGCCGAGGAGTTCATTGGTCTCGATGAGGATATTCAGATAGACCATCGAAGCTCGAAGGTTCTCCTTACTTCCCTTGTGTGCACGCTTCATCTGGGTCTTACGCATCTCCTTGACTTGCTCACGGAGCGCCTTACCCATCCCCTTAGCCTTCTTAGCGTCCTCCATGCGTGAGCTGGAGATGAGCTGGTGGACTTGGGCGATGTAGTCTACGACTTGGTCACGGATAGGTGTGAACTCCCTTCGGTGCTCCTCGGGTATGGGGTTGAAGTTATTGTCGACATGTTCGGTCGATACCTCCGTAGCACGCTCTAGCGCATAGATCATCTGCAGGCAGGCATTAGCACCGAGATGGAACCACATATTACGCTCCAGCATGTCTTCGTCGGCGGCAAGCTGACGCAGACAGATCGTTTCCTTGCGTCGCATCGTCTTGAAGGCTCGCTTGTGCTCATCGAGATGATGGCTCGTCTTCTTCAGACGGCGCAGGTCTTCACCGAAGAGTCCCTCCGTAAGATCGAGGTAGTCTCGGCTGACTCGATCCAGCAGGGTGATCTGATTCTCTCGTACGTGCTGGGAGAGTAGGCTCCACATCTTCTGGGGATCTTCTGTCGTGAGGATCTCGACGAAGAGAGCATCGTCGGCATCGTCCTTCTTACGACGGATCAGATGACTATTGAAGAGGAGGAAGAGGGCGACGGCGATGAGGATCACCATGACGGGGAAGCCTCCATAGTGCATCAGGGTAGCGATGATGATCGCGATGATGAAGGCAGCCCCTGCGGTGACGAACCACCCCCCGATGACTGACATCACACCCGTCAGACGCCCTACAGCGCTCTCTCGTCCCCAAGCACGGTCGGCCAGTGAACTACCCATAGCGACCATGAACGTGACATACGTCGTAGAGAGTGGTAGCTTGAGCGAAGTACCCACAGCGATGAGTAGCCCTGCGAGCACGAGATTCACGGAGGCACGTACTAGGTCGAAGGCGGCGCCTTGCTCCAGTGTGAGCTCCATCTTATTGAAGCGGGAGTCGATCCATACACGGGCCTTGTGGGGAACGATACGCTCTAGGAAGCCACCGATAGCACTGCTGGTACGTACCAGACCACGTGCAATACGAGACGAGCCGAAGGTCTCTTCACCCTCGTCCTGACGGGAGAGGTTGACGGAAGTCTTGATGACATTCTGAGCACTCTTAGAGAAGAAGAGCGCAAGCACCATGATTAGCCCCGAGCCGATGAGGAAGTAGATGGGCGTCTCTGCAGGCCCATTGTTCGCTCCCATCAGGTAGGTATCGTAGGCGCCATTACCATTAGCGATGTAATCCTTATAGGCAGAGAGCCCCGATAGTGGTACCCCGATGAAGTTCACCAAGTCATTGCCTGCGAAGGCTAGCGATAGAGCCAGGGTACCTGCCAGTACAATTACCTTGAAGATATTCACACCGAGCCAGTGGAGTATCTGCATCACGATGATGCTGATACCTAGTGTCCACCAGATGAGCTCCGATGTATTCTCCCGGATCCAATCCTTGTAGACGAAGCTAGACTCCTGAAGGCCCTTGATCAGCATGAAGTAGATGATCGAGGTAATAGCGACGCCACCGAAGAGCCCTGCTAGGTAGGGGAGGGTCTTCTTGTAGTTGAAGGAGAAGAGGACTCGTGTGATCCACTGCACCACCGATCCGAAGAAGAAGGCGATAGCTACGGATAGGAAGATGGCGATGATCACCTGAAGAGCCTTAGAGGTATTGAGCATCTCCAGCATGTTTAAGCTGGGATCGTGGAAGCTCTTCAGCATAGCCATACAGAAGGCTGCACCTAGCAGCTCGAAGACCATCGATACAGTCGTCGAGGTCGGTAGGCCTAAGGTGTTGAAGATATTGATCAAGATGATGTCCGTGACGACTGCAGTGAGACAGATCGTCATTACCTCTTGGAAGGTGAAGTAGGCGGGATTGTAGATCCCATTGCGGGCAACGTCCATCATCCCATTGCTTAGTGACGCCCCGAGGAAGATACCCACGGCGGCGACACCGAGGATGACTTTGAAGGGCGCTACCTTAGCACCGATAGCGGAGTTCAGGAAGTTGACTGCGTCATTACTCACCCCAGAGACCAGGTCGAAGCAGGCAAGGATGAGTAAGAAACCCAGAATACAGAGGAAGATAATGTCCATTACTGATAACTGATGGTGTAGTCGAGAACTGGAATGTGCAAGTGTGGGTTAGGAAATAGCTCCTTCGTCGGGGAAGAGGCTCGTAGGGACAGAGGGGGATGAAGCCGTATCTCCTTCGCCGATGAGGGCAAGGAAGTCCGCTTCGGATAGGATCTGGATGCCGAGGTCTTGTGCCTTGGCGAGTTTGCTTGGCCCCATGTTCTCCCCAGCTAGGACGTAGCTGGTCTTGCTGGAGATCGAGGAACCGACCTTACCACCAAGCGATTCGATGAGTGCCTTATATTCTTCACGAGAGTGCTGGCTGAAGACTCCGCTGATGACAAGCGTCTTGCCTGCTATAGCTACATGCTCATTGACGGGGCGTGGCTCTTCTTCGGGCAGGCGCTTTAGTGGAAGGCCAAGCGCCTTTAGATCGGAGAGAAGCTGGCGATTAGCTTCTGTAGCAAAGTAGTCCAGGATACTCTCGGCGATGACTTCGCCGATGTCGGGGATCGCAGTTAGTTCTTCGAGGCTAGCCTCACCAAGCGAATCGATGTCGGCATAGCGCTGCACGAGCGTCTTAGCTACGGTCTCGCCCACGAAGCGGATACCAAGACCGAAGAGTAGAGCACGGAAGGGGCGCTCCTTCGAAGCCTGAATACTCTCGTAGAGCTTCGTAGCACTACGCTCCTTGAAGCCTGGGAGCGTCAAGAGATCTTCTACCGAGAGGCGGTAGAGGTCTGCGATATTATGAACGAGCCCTCGGGTGAAGAGGAGCTCAATCGTCTCTGATCCCAAGCGAATGTCCGCTGCTTTGCGCCCGCAGAAGTGCTCAAGCCGAGCCGTCTGCTGGGGAGGACAACTCGCCGCATTGGTGCAGTAATAGGCCACTTCGCCTTCACTCCGATGTAGCGTAGAGCCACAGGCAGGGCAGAGCGTAGGGAAGGTGACGGGTAGAGTCCCACTAGGGCGCTCGTCCTTAGCTACACCTACGATCTTCGGGATGATCTCACCGCCCTTCTCTACAAAGACTTGGTCGAGGAGATGTAGGTCAAGGGCTTCGATGAAGTCGGCATTGTGCAGGGAAGCTCTACGCACAGTCGTCCCCGAGAGGGCCACAGCGTCGAGATTCGCTACAGGTGTGACGGCACCCGTTCTCCCGACTTGGAAGTCGACAGAGCGCAACGTTGTCTTCGCTTGTTCTGCTTGGAATTTGTAGGCGATCGCCCAGCGAGGAGTCTTAGCCGTATAGCCCAGCTCTTCTTGCTGGGTGATCGAGTCCACCTTGAGTACGACGCCGTCGGTAGCTACGGGTGCATCGTGGCGAGCTACGTCCCAATGCTCGAGGAATGCAAAGATATCCTCCAGCGAATGACAGCGCTTGATGGCGTGAGATACCTTTAATCCCCAACTTTTACATTGCTGAAGTCGCTCAAAGTGGCTGTCAGACATCTGAGTTTGTCCTGGTACGAAGTAGAGGAATGCATCGAGATGACGCTCCGCTACAATAGATGGATCAAGCTGCTTGAGTGTACCACTCGCTGCATTTCTCGGATTAGCGAAGAGGGGAAGGCCTGCACGATGACGCTCGGCATTGAGTCGATCGAACTCCTCGAACGGGAGAAGGATCTCGCCTCGTACTTCTAGTTCATCCGGGTAGTCATCGCCACGCAGGCGAAGCGGAATGGAGCGGATTGTCCGAACATTAGCCGTGACGTCGTCACCCATCAGTCCATCGCCACGGGTGACTGCTCTAGTGAGTCGCCCGCCTTCGTATAGGAGCGAAATGGATAGCCCGTCGTACTTGAGTTCGGCGACAATAGTGAAGTCTTCATGTCCAAGATCCTTGGCCACGCGCTGATAGAATTCCCTCACCTCATCGTAGCTATAGGTATTAGCCAGAGAGAGCATTGGGTAGCGGTGTGCCACTTGGGTAAAGCCCTCCGTGCGGTCTCTCCCGACACGCTGTGTGGGAGAATCCGGGGTGATCAGATCAGGATGCTCCTGCTCCAGACGCTCTAGTTGCTTGAGCAGTTGGTCGAAGTCATAGTCTGAGATCGTGGGAGATGAGAGGACATAATAGGCATAGTTGTGCGCCTCGATCTCTTGTCGTAACTGCTGTATCTGCTCCTCTATTCGTTCCATTTCTGATAGTAGTATAGATCTTCGTATCTAGAGTCCCACCAGTGCCAGCGAGGTAGGGTCGCCGTGTGGTGAAAGCCCAGGGAAGAGAGCATGTGCTGCGATTGGCTATTGTACGCCAGTACCTCAGCATAGACTTGGTCACAGCGAAGCTTCTCAAAGGCATAGCGTGTGGCTAGACCAATAGCTTCGGATCCAAATCCCTGCATGCGATGATGGCTGTCTATATAGACCCCGACGGCGAGACGCCGATGGATCGGGGTGTAATCATAGAGCACGAGGTGGCCGACTGCCTCCTTACTCCCCAGCTTCTCAATGATAAGACTCATGCTTCCTGTCTCTAGGATGTGCCGTGTAGAGGCAGAGATGTAGCTCTGAATAAAGTCTTTGGAGAGGGGATTGACCGTACCATTAGATAGCCAACCATCGGGATCATTCTCCCAGCAATGGAGCAGGGGAAGATCCTCTTGCCCCAAAGCTCTGAGGCATATCAGCTGACCAGTGAAGCCAATGATAGGAGTCTGCATGGGATCAGAAGTTCAAGGACTGGTCAAAGTCCGTACGGGTGAGGATGGATCGGCCAAGCGTCACCTCGTCGGCATATTCGATCTCATCGCCGATAGCGACGCCCCGTGCTATGACCGACAGGCGAACGTCTAGCCCCGAGAGGCTACGATAGATGAAGAAGTTCGTCGTGTCCCCCTCCATCGTTGTGCCAAGGGCAAGGATGACTTCTTGTACGCCACCCGACTTCACCCGCTCCACGAGCTCGGTGATCTTGAGATCCTCTGGGCCTATTCCGTCGATGGGCGAGATGACTCCCCCCAGTACATGGTAGACTCCTCGGTACTGGCCCGTATTCTCTATAGCAAGTACATCCCCCACGTGCTGTACGACACAGACGATGGAGGCGTCACGCTTGGGGTTGGAGCATATAGGGCAGAGCTCAGTGTCACTGATATTGTGGCACTGCTTGCAGTAGACGATGCCGTCACGCATCTCCACTAGAGCTTGAGCGAATGTGTGTGTGTCTATCTGAGGCCGAGCAAGTAGATGCAGCGCTAGACGTAAAGCTGTCTTGCGCCCTACGCCAGGAAGGGTGGAGAGTTGCTCTACGGCACGCTCTACAAGCTTGGACGGATAGGAGGTCATAGGTAGATCTAGCTCTCAGTAGAAGGTATAAAGCCCGTAGATGACGCTCATCAAGATCGAGGAGAGCTATCATCTACGGGCTTTACTCAAGCTTATTCTTCTAGAGCCTCAAGTTCGTTGCCTTCCTTGTCTACGAACTTGTAGTCGAGGAAGCCGAGGCTCTGATTGGGAGTCACACGGATCCCACGAGCTATCTGTAGCTTCCAACGGCGAGCAATAGATAGCAAAAGACCCTTAGTGAGGTAGGCAGCCACGTAGGGATGTACGTGGACATTGATGTAGGAGATACCTAGTCGCTGGACTAGGTCGCGTAGCTTTTCTTCTAGTTGATCCGTAAAGAGGATCGAGGACTTCATCTTCCCCGTACCTAAGCACGTGGGGCAAGTCTCGTCTGTATTGATCTGTGTCGCCGGACGTACACGCTGTCGGGTGATCTGCATCACGCCAAACTTACTAAGTGGTAAGATATTGTGCCGTGTGCGATCACTCTCCATCAGCTTGACCATGTGTTCATACAGGAGCTGACGATTCTTCTGATCGTGCATGTCGATGAAGTCAACGACGATGATCCCGCCCATATCTCGGAGTCGTAGCTGGCGAGCTAGCTCCTCCGCTGCGATGAGATTGACATCGATGGCTGTGCCTTCTTGCTCGGTGCTCTTACGTGATCTATTCCCACTATTGACGTCGACGACGTACATGGCTTCGGTTTGCTCGATGATGAGATAGGCACCACTCTTGCAGGTGACCGTCCTCCCGAAGGAAGCTTTTATCTGCTTGGTGACATTCTTCTCATCGAAGATGGGAATATTTCCTGTATAGAGACGGACTACATCCTCTCTGCCGGGAGCGATCTGCTGGACATACTCGCGTATCTCCTCGTAGTAAGCCTTGTCATTGACATAGATACTCTGGAAGGAGGGATTGAATGTGTCTCTGAGTATCCCGAGGGCACGACTCGATTCTTCGTATACGATCTTCGGAGTCTTGGTGATCTTGGGGAGCTTCTGTACGCTCTCTTCCCAGCGACGAAGTAGTCTGCTGAGCTCTTGGTCAAGCTCTGAGGCTCGCTTTCCTTCGGCAGAAGTCCGGACGATGACGCTGAAGTTCTTAGGCTTCATGCTAAGGATGAGCTGCTTTAAGCGAGCTCGCTCCTCGTGCGATTCGATCTTGACGCTTACGGAGACTTTGTCGGAGAAGGGGACGAGGACTAGATTGCGCCCTGCGATCGATATCTCGGCGGAGAGACGTGGGCCTTTCGTAGAGATCGGTTCCTTGACGACTTGGACGAGGACATTCTGTCCAGCTTTGAGATAGTCTGCGATCTTCCCGTCTTTTGGTAGATCAGGGAAGGTCGGGATCTTGCTGAGGGCAGGGACAGCTTTCGTCTTCTCGATCTGCTCTAAGAAACGCTGCTGAGCCTGGTAGATCATCCCCAGGTCAAGATAGTGAAGAAAAGCATCCTTCTTATATCCTACATCGACGAATGCGGCGTTGAGACCGGGCATGACCTTCTTGACTCGTCCGAGGTAGATATCCCCGACGGCGAAGGCCAAGTCTCTACGCTCACGCTGCAGCTCTACTAGTCGTTGGTCTTCGAGTAGAGCCATCGAGATCTCTTTGGACGAGACATCGACGATGAGTTCACTGTTCACTTAGCGATTCGTTGATAATGGAGTAAATATGAAGGGCGCATAAAAAGCATGCAAGGGGCAAGGTGCCTGTCTTGTGAACCGCCCTTACCCCTTAGTGCATGTTGACATTACTTCTTCTTATGTCTGTTCTTCTTGAGTCTCTTCTTACGCTTGTGCG